>Ga0208764_10000463_pt1 | contig 26129 bp, 18 predicted proteins | sample ETNtaG_18_FD_185762 | JGI IMG/M metagenome (GOLD analysis project Ga0208764, IMG submission 185762) | Marine microbial and viral communities from oxygen minimum zone, Eastern Pacific Ocean - ETNP201302SV91 (SPAdes) (version 2) | ecosystem: Environmental > Aquatic > Marine > Oceanic ... | reverse complement strand
ATGAGGGCCACCCATAACATGGGGTCTCAAGAAAATGCTCTTTATTGGGGATATTTTCCATGTGTATTCGGAGAAGGTTTTGAAGGGTCAATTGACGAACTACGAGTCGGGAAAATGAAGAACGAGTGGCCTACCAGCACCTGGAACCTCTGGATCACTGCTGGCAGGGTTTTGGATTCATGGCAAACAGATGGGCCAACACCACTTCCAACAGGCCTCTCATTTGATTACCAAACTGGAGTTATTTCGGGCACCCCACTGATTCCATGGGATCCTACAGATTACGAAATCACCGTTTATTCCGATGATAGTAATGCAACAACGACTCTAACTCTGGAGGTTGTAGAACCGGAACTCCCATCGATTACACACGGCTCTAACAACAACTTCTACCTCACTACGGGAGATGAGGAATCAATCTCACCTCCAGTAAACATGGGTGGAAGCGACGCCTTCTGGACCTTGACAGCGGGACACCCAAATTACACGGGTGAAGTGGACATCGATGATAATACGGTATGTGCATTGGATGATGAAGGCAAATTGTATTGCTGGGGCAAGAACGTTGCCAAAATCTTGGATTCAAACGAAGAATCTACCTTCGTCGTGGAAAATCCCACATTGCATCCCGATGCAGCGGCTGCGAATTTGACATTCACCAAAATAGCTGCAGAGGCCACTGGTATTTGCGGGATCCTCACCAATGGAACCCTGTGGTGTTGGGGCAATGACAATGGGAATGGCCATTTGGGCCATGGGCACTCCACCAGTCTCCAGGCCCCTGCCCAGGTTTTGTTTGATCCAGAATTGAATCCACATGCTGGCACAGGCACCATCTTTGGCTCACACAGCACTCAAGGTTGCAGTGACATCAATCCAGCATCTGGCTTTGGTTTTGAATCATTTGAGAACACATCTGCAGTCGCATGGGAAGAGCACCTTGTCGAGCCAAATGGCAACCCCTCAACAAGTGATGGAAATTGGTCTTACACAAACACCAGTGTCCACTCATCTCTGAACACTCTGCATGGAGACTATGTTTTGGGCTCAGCGTCAAGTAATCAAGGAGATTGGGATTCTCAGGCTGAGCACACAATTGTGCACAATGAAGATTCAATCGTTACCATGAATATCACAACGGGTACCGGGCTTCTGAGTTTCTGTTACATGAAGTCATCATACTACTATGGTGGCGATCACCTCTATGTCTACCTTGATGGCACTCAAATCCATTCGGAAACCGGCTACAACCACAACTACGATGATTGGAGATCTCTGAGTAAATATGTCCAGGCCGGAGACCACACTCTGACCATCAAATTCACTCATGATAGTAGCACCTTCAGTTACTTTGATCGAGTATTCATTGATGCTCTGAAGTGGCCATTGCCAACCCCCCCTGTTAATTGGACCGAACCCACAGTCACAGATTTTGCATGGCACGGCGACACGGCTTGTGCCATTGCAGACTCAGATGTATACTGCTGGGGAGAGAACGGACACGGTCAATTGGGGAATGGCGACAGCACTGATCGCCTCCGACCCACAAAGGTGGACACACCAGCCGGCCTTTCTTTCTCAGCTGTTGACGTAGGGTCATCACATACATGCGCCCTGACCGATACAGGAACCGTTTGGTGCTGGGGATACAATGGCGACTACCAATTGGGTCTCCAAAATAACACAGATCAATCCACACCTATGCAGGTGGATTTCGGTACGAACTTGATAGTCTCAAGTATCGATGTAGGGTTGAACAACGTATGTGCGATTGGCACCAACACCGACACCTCAACCGAGCAATTGTGGTGCTGGGGTAATAACATCTACTACCAAACCAAGGACAGTTCCGGAAGCACAGATACTTCTGACGTATGGGCAACAGATGGATTGGTTTACGAATCAGTATCAACAGGTTCCGTTCCAGAGCACGTGGAGACCACCGAGACCGAAACTTGCACTCTGTACAGCAATTCTACAGTACAGTGCATGGGCCAGCAATACACAACAGAAAGCGGTGGAACCAGTTCGGATCGGACTTGGCCAATGGATGGGTTTGGCAATATCACATCTCTTTCAGCAGGAGGCTCATCTAATCACGGAATGTGTGTGATGGTTGAGGACAACAAGGCACTATTCTGTTGGGGTGAGAACGACAAGCACCAAATGGCCCGAGGATACGTTAGCAACTTTGCTATGGCGGGCGCCGTTTACGGCCTTATTGATGGACGTGACAACGATGTCCTCGCCCCCGGTTTGACATTCAACAATTCAAATGGAATGATTTCGGGCACACCCACAACAGAAAATCAGGACCCAGTGGAATTGAACATCTATTCATGCAATGGACGCGGTTGTGATTCAGCTTCGTTCAATTATTCGATTTGGGATCGCCCAGAAGTCGGCCTCATCAGCATCGAGAGCGACTATCTTGACCTTTCAGTATCACCTGCTGAGATTTACAAGGGCCGCCCGGTCAATCTCAGCATCGTTGTGACCAGCGACCGTTCAATCGCAAATTACACGTGGTATAGTGAGCACGTCAACGGTCTGATTTATTCAGACATGTTCCCGAATTCACCATCGATTGTCACAGATCAATTGCCAGTCGGTCTGCAAGTGATTTTCTTCTCTGCAACCGATGATATCGGCGGGACATCTGTCCCATCGGATGGTTGGGTAATCGTTGAAGTATTGGAGTCTGATGATGACAACGACCAAGTTCCAGTATGGAATGATCTTTGCCCGCTTGAGAATGCTCTAGGGTACGATGACTACACCGGCAACGGCTCATCAACCCCGGTCTCGGATGGCTGCATCGATAATCGAGATGAGGACCCATATTACGATCCAGATGATTCCTGTCCAAACGAGTATGCCGCTCCAGAATATGATTTCTACATTGGAGAAGGAACCAGTGGAAACGCAGCACCAGATGGTTGTATTGACGACACAGATCGAGATACTATTCTTGAGAATGTGGATCAATGCTTGAACACACCATTCGCTGAGCGCTTCTATGTCAACCCAGATGGTTGTGGACCATCGGAGAGAGACACGGATGGTGACGGCTACAAGGACAACGTCGATTCATGTCCAGGAACACCGATGGGTGAATCTGTCGATGAGTTTGGATGTGGTGCATCTCAGGTTGACTCTGATGGTGACGGCGTCTATGATAGCGCAGACGTTTGTCCAGAGTCGCCATTGGGTGCGACGGTCGACATCGATGGTTGTGCAGCTGCAGAGAAAGACAGTGACGGCGATGAGGTCAATGACGAAGTCGACGTTTGTGACACTACACCACCTGAATTGTGGAATCAAACCAACGCTGTTGGTTGTGCACCGGGTGACGTGGTCACAGATGACAACGATCAAGACGGCATTGCAGATATCTTCGACAGTTGCCCCATGACTCCACTTGGCGACGTTGTAGATTACAGTGGCTGTGGATTGACCCAGAAGGATTCCGACAATGACGGTGTTACTGACGACGTGGATCAGTGCCCTGATACACCTGGCTATGATACCCCAACAGTCGACGCAGATGGTTGTGGCGAAACGCAGCGAGACTCTGATGGTGACGGCGTCATCGATTCAGTAGACCAATGTCTCAACACACCAACAAGCGTCGAAGTGGACACACTCGGATGTCAAGCCGGTCTTTCAGACACGGATCAAGATTCGATTGTAGATATCATTGATGCATGTCCAAACACAACTGGTGAACAACCCGTCAACCTGAACGGTTGTGCGCCGTATCAGCTGGATTCTGATGGAGATGGGATTACCAACGACTTGGACTCCTGTCCAACCACACCCGCCGGAGCACCGATTACAACCAATGGATGTGCTGAGGACCCAGACGTGTTCGACCCAGTTGCTGAGGACGATGACGGCGATGGAATTCTCAATGAGAACGACGAATGTCCAGATACACCACTGAATGCTAAGGTGATTGACAATCGTGGATGTGAAGTCGGCACAGGTGGTGACGCAAAACAAGTATCCACTTGGGCGTTCGGCCTCACTGGCCTGATTCTGCTCCTCATCGCACTCATCACCGTTGTCGTACTCCGACGAAGGAAGGAGCAAGATTCCATTTGGGGTCGCGATGCAGTCGGTGACGCGTTGTTTGATTCCATGGACCTTGACGGCGATGGAGTGATTTCGGACGAGGAATGGGAGATCTACAAGAAGGTCAGAGATACCAAGAAGGACTCCAGTCTCGACGACGATGATCTGTTCGATTGAGTCACATCACTCTTCTTCTCGAAGAGCATCGATGATTTGCGCTTTCGTCCCACTGTGAGAAATACCTCTCTCCTTAGCAAGGGCGACAAGCTCAACCTTCTTCATCCGGTTAAGCGATGAAATCGATGGTTTGCCAGTGGGCCAACCCGATGGCTCACTCAGAGTGAATTGCTGATCATCTGGTGTATCTGCCTCTTCCTTTGGCACCTCTTCCTCTTCGGTAGAGCCAGCCACCTCAATGCGCTCCGACCACATCTCAAGGTAATGCTCGGGGCTAAACCTGCCAGTGGCGACATGTCGCTCCATCCTGTCAACAGACTCTTTCGTTGTGAGGCCCAGTGCGATGGCTTTGGCAAATACTCGGGACAATTCCCTTTCGGTTTCATCCGAATCATCAACCGCATCCTCTGCAAATCCTTCCCGTCGAGAACGGATTTCATCCTGAATGTCATCGTGCTGCTGTGCAGTTATCATCTTCGCAAGCAACAAATCAGTCGCTTGCCCTGAAACCTTACTCAACTGGAGCGGCACCTCTGCAACATCGATCATTTCGCGTAACTTTCTCATTGCATCAGCGCGCCCCTGCCTAACGTAAATCACCATAACCATGGCGAAAAGAGTCAACAGCGGAATGAGAACAATTCCCATTGTGAGTGGATCGCCTTCCATGAACTTCTCAATGAACGGTTTACTGGGTTCAGCAATGACGTCGATACAACCATCTCCATCATCATCAGAGACGTTATTCACTGCTTGAAGTGGACAATCATCCGCAGAATCTGAAACCCCATCTCCATCGTCATCGGTATCTTCACTGATGTCTCGGCAACCATCACCATCACTGTCCGTGAACCCATCTGAAGTCCACCCGACATCTCCAACAGGACAATTATCCAGTGTGTCAACTACACCATCACCATCATCATCTGTGTCTTCTAGTGAGTCTTTACAGCCGTCAGAGTCAATGTCATTGGTCGCATTTGAGGTCCAACCCCAATGCATCCCAGTCGCACATAAATCGTCTTCATCAGCGACACCATCTCCATCGTCATCGGTATCTTCACCCATGTCATAGCAACCGTCATTGTCGTAATCGTTGATGTTTGTTGGCGCCCACCCGAGATCACCTAGCGGACAATCATCCAATGCATCGATGCGTTGATCCCCATCGTCATTATCATCGCAGACATCCCCATACAGGTCACCATCGTGGTTCGCCTGATCTTGATTTGCGATAGTAGGGCAATTGTCCAACCAATCTGCGATTGCATCCCCATCTGAGTCGATGAGTTCGTCACAAGCGTCAGGGATACCATCTGAATCAACATCATTTGCATCATTGTGTCCAGGACACTGATCGAATTCATCTGACCACCCATCGTTATCAGAATCCTCACCAGGCCATGAATTCCATTGCTCTCCAATTTCGGCATCGCCATTGATGAGATTGTAGATTTCACTTTCATTGCTTGTTCCAAACCAGTTCTGGTTGACTTGAATCGCAGCACCAGTGACAGAAGGAACATTGATTGCCGCCGTACCGATTTGCGTGAATGAGTTGTCTTGGAAAGTCACTTGCTGAAGCGTATTGGGCAGGGTCTCTTGAATCACAATCGCCGCATCGACACCAGTCATGTTGTTCTCAGAGATGGTGGCATACCGTACATCCTCAATCAAGATACCTTGGCTTGAAGCGATATTTTCTAGGTGATTGTCAGCCAAATAGAGAGTACTCACATCCTTGACAGTCAACATTGCAGCGCCGTCCCCACTGTTGGAGAACGTATTTCCAGAGACTTCCACTTGGGGAATCAACCCCGACACCGGCGCAATGTTGACCGTACCTTCTGAATCAACAATGGTGTTGTCAGTGAACTGCAGAGCTGAAATTTGTCCTGCCCCAGGGTCTAGACCATCGGGTGTAGAGGTGAAGGCATAGGCACCATTGAGATCATTGAACTGATTACCATCGATTGTGACGATTCCTGCGAGCCCGGACGCAATAATTCCCGAGCGCTCATTTCCTGCGGCCAGACTTCCATCCAGCATCATCTCTCGAATGGTCAAGTCAGAGATACCAGCAGGCGCATCAATACTGAAGGCAACATCTGTGGCCCCTTCACCCTGAAGAGTAATCCCCTCGATTGTGATGTTGTTCATCATGTAATTGCTCTGAAGAAGCAAACCGCCAGTGAATGTCGGATTGCTGCCCTGAACCGATGTGATTAGCATGTTTCCTTGTATTGAATCGGGCTCAATGACCAGTGTTTCATCGAAAACACCGCCAGACAATATGATGTTGTGCGCATCCAACTCAGATCCAATTAGGGTGTGTCGTATCGCCAATGAAGGACTCACGAAGTATGCGGTTGATTCACCAACACCAATCGAGAGATTCTTTCCAGTGCTCTTGGCAAAGGGTGCCAGACCCGTTTCATTGACTGAGGTCGTGTGACCGACATTAATCATGAAAACGTCTACTGATTCAAAATCACTACTTTGCTCGTCGAAAAATCCGTTCGTTGAGATTTGTAAAGCAGCACCAACTGAGATGTTTGCATATTCATTATCCCGCAGAGAAATCCCACTCAAGTAATCTCCAGGATACATCGAGGTTTGTTCGTGAGTGAAGACACCCATCCCTGGCACATCAATTCCAGATGCACCCGCCCATTTTCCATCATGGATGTTGGAAAATCGGTTGTTCTCGATGAGTGCCCCCCCATCAACTTCCGTCGAGACAACCTCGTGAATCGAGATGCCAAGTCCAATCGAGTCGTTGAATCCTCCAATATCGTAGATGTGGTTGCCATGGACGTGCAATCCATCGATGGTGTGTAATATCTGGCCACTTCCAACAGCATCCGTCAAAATACCCCATGATGTTGCTCGGATTGAATCGTACTTCATCGCCATTCCATGAATCAGATTATCTGAAATTTCAATGTTTGAGATATTGTTTGACCCACCTGAAACATAAATTCCGCACCTTGTGTATTCGTCGCCATGGAGATCAAAACCAGAAACCGACACATCACTACTCGTGATGAAGAATCTCCCATTCCCTCCTCGTAGATCAATAATCGATTCAGTCGAATCCCCTGAGGTTCTTTGCAATGCACTGTTTCCGTCCTGTGCCCCATTCACCGTCAAGGGGTGACTAATTTCAATTGGTGAAGTCACAACATAGGCTCCACTTGCCACCTCAATCGTATCGCCAGAGGATGATGCGATGACAGCATCATTGAGTGAACAATATGGGTCGGAAATTGTTCCATCACCGGTATTTGGGCAGTTCGTAGCATCCACATAGAGCGTCGTTTCTCCTTCCGCAGAAGTAGTAGGGAATAAGAAAAGTGTGGGGGTGATGAAGGCACAAATCAACATCATCGCTAGGAATTGTCGACACCATCGGTGGCCCTGTGGCATAGAGTCCCGGAGGGACTCCCATCGTATAACGATGGGGAATAAGAGGTCAATAACCACCTGCAAAATCCACGATTTGATTATTGTGGCTTGCTAACGAAACTTATAGTGCGCCATTTACCACCAAAAAATACGAGTTGAATGAATATGGGTACAATGAAAGTAATCGAAATAATGTCAGAATCGTCCGAATCATGGGAAGATGCAACACAGAACGCCGTTTCCGATGTGTGCAAATCGGTGAATGGTGTAAATTCCGTTTGGGTGAAAGATCAAAGCGCAGTTGTCGAGAACGGAAAGGTCACAAAATATCGAGTGAAACTCAAAGTCTCATTTGCTGTTGAAAGATAGATTACTCTACGCGGACATCAGTCCAAATCAGCGGGTGTATTCGCATTGCGAAATTGTACACCTTCCGCGAAGTCCATGATTTGGCAAGGCACACTTCGCAACGTATTCTTCAGTGAAGCGCGCATATCTGCACGTTCAAGCGCACCAAGTACGACATCCACATCTACGAGTGAGAGTAGGGGCTGTAGATGCTCACCTCTCGGCATTACCACTGGCCGACCACTCTCTCGCAGTCGTTCAAACACCTGCGAATTAATCCAGGGCATGTCACATGGCGCCAATTGGATTCGCTCAATACCCATCTCTCTACATTCTCGTAAGGCGCTCCTCAATCCAGATTTTGCACTTCGTTCCAAATCGTTATCCAATATACATTGAACATCGGATAGGTGTGACAATGCACCCATGATTTCCTGTCTCTGGAATCCATCTCTGACGGCGACAATAATCGATTTACACCCCCCATCTCGCAACGCGTGAGCCACTCCGGCAATCATGGGTGAACCTTCCACAATCATCGTCGCTTTGTTTCGCCCCATCCGTTTTGAGGCCCCACCTGCCAAGATTAGAGCAGGATACACGGAATCACCGATCCAATTGGTTGAGTTCCTTCATCGCGTTCTCTAATTCATCCATCAAAGCACGAGCACGAACCAAGAGCGCACGCTGATCTCGTCGATTGGCTGCATTGGGCAACCATTCGAGTAATTGCCGAATATCTGCCGCATCTCTTTCCACAGTCCACTTCAGAACCTGTTCGAGTACGGGGTCATCGGCTTCAAGGAAACGCTCGACCATACCATCGTCGGAGCAGGGACAAACCTTCAGCCTTCGCTTAGGAATCAAGCATTTGGTCACGTACTCGACCCAATAGGGAATCACCGTCAGGGTAAGGGATTGATTGCAAGGCACCTTTCAGTGAAGATGACAACTCAGGCCGATTCGAACGAACCCAACTCGCGTGCTGGGTCAACAGTGCGAGGTGCGCATGTGCAGCACTCATCGAACACCACGATATCAACAACTCCTCGCTTGGAGGCTCATGCTCGGCTCGGAAACATTCCTCGATGGAAAGCAACAGAGCTTCAGCGGTCGAAGTTCCTTCGATTACATCCGCCAAACGCGCCCACACTTCCACACCATCTTGCAGATTGGCGAGCAATAGAGCTGCCAACGCCACATCCTCACGACCATGTCTTTTCCAGAGCAATCCAACAACTTGCGCCAAGACGGCCTGTTCACCATTGGTCAACAACCACGAGCAAATTCTCCTCAACACCTCATCAGGGGTTCCTAGATGGAAGGCATAACCACCAGATGAACCCAATCGATCGGTTTGTGTTTTTACAATAAATGCAGGAACACCGATTGGATAGGCTTCGCGAATGACATCCATCAAACGCTTGGTTCGGCGATGCACCTTCGCGGATTGTGATGATAACCAATCATCCAAAGGGTCACCCTTCGTCACCCTTCGCCCCTCCTTCGGGCAATATGGATCGGATTCTATCGAATAGTCCATCGACAACATCCTTCGCTTGCTCAAATCCTTTTTCGACCACTTGGAATGCGTTCTTTTTGACATGTTCTTCCAGTTCAGCACGAATGTCCTTCATCACCAATTCATTTTCTTCATCGGTGATATCGAACAGATGCCGCAAATACGCGACAACGAGGTACTCATCCTCACTGATACTGGCATTGAGATAAGCGGTCTGAAACATCCCAGCATAGACTTCCAGACACTTTGTTTTGCCAATCTCCTTCCCTTCCTCTAATTTTTCACCGGCCACAATCGCATCATAGACACGTTTTGGAGCATCGACATCCAAGTTGAGCAGGCTTGCCAGTTTGATCACCAATCGCTTCTCTTCACGAGTGATTTGCCCATCCTTCAGTACGATGGAAACAACACCTTGGAAGGTGCTGATGTCGGTGATAGCATCTTTGGGCACGAATGGGGAGGCACACTCCCTCCTCATAGCGGTTCGCCCTCTCGTGCAACCGATTTTTCCTACAATTTTTCATCCAATGCCTTCATGAAGGAGGGGCTGGTCGGCGAGATTGCAGGTAACCCCTGTCACGCTCCCAGGGCCCAGTGCCCTTTCCGTGAATACGCACGATGAAAACCCACCCGAAAGGGCCGGTTGAGTGCCCAGTGAAGCCTGCGAAAGCAAAAAAGGAAAAAAAGGAAGTGAACACAATGAGTGATCAGAAAGCCAAGTACATGATTCATGCCTCAATCAAGGCAGATGGCACCATCCAGAGAAAGGACGTCGTCGGCGCAATCTTCGGTCAAACCGAAGGCTTGCTCGGCGAGGAACTCCAGCTGCGTAAGTTGCAGCGAACAGGCCGAATTGGCCATGTGGATGTAAACCTCAAGTCCAACAAGGGCAAGGTATCTGGTGAGATTCTGCTACCCAGCAGTCTTGACCAAGTATCTACTGCAGTTGTTGGTGCTGCGCTTGAAACAATTGAGCGAATTGGACCATGTAAAGCAATAATCAAAGTAGCTAGAATCGAGAACATACACAGCGTCAAGCGCGACACGGTCATCGATCGTGCAAAGGACTTGCTCCTTAACATCGTGAATGAAGGCTCAAACGACAGCAAGAGCATTTTGGATGAAGTCCGAAGTGTCCTCACGCTTGGAACAGAGACCAACATTTCAGGTATGACATGTGGACCCAATGCGGCAGAAAGCGAAGCCCTCATCATCGTCGAAGGTCGAAATGATGTGCGGAACCTGTTGAAGTTTGGAATCAAGAATGCAATTGCAACCATGGGTGCGAACGTGAAGGACGAACTCGTGGAACTTGCAAAGGGCAAGAGCAACGTCACAGTATTCGTTGACGGAGATCGTGGCGGGAAGTTGTTGTTGATGGAATTGTCCGGAGCATTGGGCAAATCTCTCACACACGTCGCCATGGCACCAGAATCCCGCGAAGTTGAGCATCTTGAGGGCAAGGTTGTCACCAAGTGCCTCAACCAAAAGGAAACGGCAACCAAGGCACTCGGCCGAATCAAGGCCCAACTCAAAGCAGATGATGGAGGTGCGCCAGCAGGAAAGAGCAACGGTGCAGTCGACGTCCCAGACAACATTCGAGAATGGTCAGCCCACATGGGTGAACTGAAGAAGAACTTCGGCCTTCTCATTTTGGAAGACGGGTCAGCATCGGAACCAATCGCTGGAAGCAAACTCGCGGAATACGCAGAGGGTGTTGAAGGCGCTCAGTGCCTGATTGTCAACTCTAAAATCAGCGCTCGTATGATCGAGATTGCCGAAGTTGGCGCAATCCCGAGCGTGCTTGGCAGCTCGTCTGGAGCCGGTGGCTCAGACAACGTCGAAACATACGCCATGAGCGACCTTGAGTGAGGCTCACCCCTACGGGGTGAGAACGATAACCCCATTCACACTCCGGTGTGATATGCAACCCCAGCAAATGGCACCAGCGCCAGCTATGGCACCCGCCCCCATGACGACCCCCGTCGCACCCTCTACAGGCAGTACAGGACCCGATCGAGCAACGATGATTCACACGGGACTAATTGTAGCAGCATTGCTTCTCGCATTGCTTGGAATGATGGGCGATGCATGGAGTGTTGAAGAAACATCCAACACGGCTGAATTCTTTGGTGAAGAGATTACAGTAACTACCGAATCAAACGTCGGACTCCAAGGAATGTCCGCAACTGTTTGTACCAATGGAGAATGCGTTACAGTATCTGATGACTTATCGGATGCCTATGACAACTGTACATCACTCGCTTCTGACAATGAACTCAATACCTCAGCAACGGAAGAAATGTGCGGCACCGTTGGCGATATGGCAAGTGCTGGATTTACAGGCACCCTCTTCATCGTTCTCGGGATTCTTGCTTTGATTGCAACTCTCGCTGCAACGTTCTTAGGGCCACGAGGCACAACACTACCGTTCTCACAGTACTATCCGTTCTGTGGCGCAGCATCCATACTGATTGGAGTGATCGCGTGGTACCTGATGATGCCTGAACCCCCAGAAGGATCCGATCCGAGTTTGGGTTACAGTGCTTGGATGACCATCGTTAGCAGCCTTCTCGCTGGTGGTGCAGGCGGATTTTCCATGTATACTGGAACAACATCTTCCGTGGTTGTTGGAGGAACATCATCACCCGCGATTAGTACTCGCGCGCCAGGGCTCGGCGCTCGCACCCTCGCCGCAGATTCAGAGGCACGAGAATTTGTCCTCCGTGAGACGGCTATGGGCCATCAAACGCTCTCAATCGTCGAGGATGGCGAACTTTTCCGAGTTACGAGAGCAACAAGGGGCGACGATGGAACTCACAGCGAAGATTTGTTCATGAGTCGAATGGATGCACTCTGTGGTTTTACCCATTCAAGATTTGATTGGCTAGACAGCACTCGATATCTTTGGAACCTTATGGCAATCGCAGGCCTCGTCCTGACGATTGTCGCCTTTGAGAACGCCTCACTCATCTTCTACACAAATTGGTTCATCCTTTTCTTTGCAGTCGGCACAATCCTCTCAATGTTGCAATTTGCGGATCCCGAACTCATCACCTTTGAGACGAACACAGGAAAGCACCGCATCCTCATATACAGGGCTGGTTCCAATCGAGTATTGACCAATACCAGCATGGACCTCATCGATTCGGCGATGAGAGATATTCTACGTGGAGAACCAATGGATCCCACAGCCCTCAATGCTGTTGCAGATTCGATAGAAGCGGAAATGGCCGAAGCACACCGTGCAGCGGAAGAAGCCGCATCTCTTCAGGCGCAAGCTATGGCACAGGCGCAAGTAGAGATGCAGGCACAGATGCAAGCCCAACAAGCCCAAATGCAAGCCCAACAAGCCCAAATTGATGCTCAACAAGCTCAGATGCAGGCTCAAATGCAAGCCCAACAAGCCGCTGCAATTCCTCCAGCACCAGCTCCACCTGTTGCGGCCGCAGCTCCACCACCTGCTCCGGCAGCCCCCCCGCCAGCCGCGGTTCCTCCGGTGATGAATCCACCACCAGCACCAATGGCAGCACCTCCACCGGTCGCCTCGCCGCCGCCCCCAGCACCTCTGCCACCACCCGGTGGCGTTGCAGCGTCTCTCCCCCCACCCATGGTTTCGCCAGACATGGGGATTCCAACTGAAACAATTACCCCGGCACCGGAAATCCCAATGCAAGCTGCACCGCGAGACGACTCCCTTTCAGAAGGTGAAAAGGAAAATATCCTAACGGACCTCGGTGAAGATTAGGATTCAACAGGTTCTGGCATTTGGATCATTGCACTTGGAAGTATGACCGATTTCTCAAGTCGCTTGATTGCTGAGGTTAGACCTTCTAAATCCTGTGTATCTGGAAGTTCGAATCGGTCCATATCCAATGGCATCGCAGCACCAGGTCCAGGAATATCTGCCAGCCGTTCACCGAGCGCCTTCGCATCCTTCAACAGCCCTTGACCACTCGATGCGTGCCTTCTAGACAGGCGCTCAGCAGTCCAGTCCTCCAATTTTTTCGCGATGGCTGGAAGGCGACCGTGCAACGCTCGATGGGCCCCCGAATCCCCTTGCTCGAGAATCTTCGCAATTCGGGCTAGGCGCTGGACTCTGACATCCAATGGAGGTTGTAACAATTGATCTAATCCCACATCATTCTCATCAAGTCCAAACAAATCTCGAACACTCTTTGACGAACTGACCCCATCTGTCACAACTTCAACCTCTTCTTCGTCGCTTACATCCTCAAAATCTTCTTCGATTTCTACAATGGGTTCAGCAATAAATTCGTCAACCACAGATTCCACTTCAACCTCTTTGACGATTTCTTCAGTCACAGGTATGAGTACAGGTAACTTCTCTTCGATTCGAGCCATTGGCAATCGTGGCCTGAAGGGTTTGAACTCAAAGTCCGGATCCGCTTTACCTTCTGCATTGGCCAATGAAAGCATCAATTCCTGAAATTCTTCATCGAGAGAGACCAACCTTTCCGGCCGCATCAAATCAGAAAGCACGCGCTCTGCCAACTCAATATCCAGTGCCCAAGGTAACGGAATCAATCTCGCCAATCGTGCAGCGTGACCATCCATCGCCACCCGAATTTCAGGTAGGTCAAGTCCCAATCGGACTGGATCTTGAGCTAACAACTCATGCAAACCTTCGACAGACCACCCGAGATGACGCCAATCATCCAATTCCAATTGAAGTCCTTGTATGACGCGTGTCAGGCGTTCATCCACATCTGCTTCAGCCTTTGTGATTTTCAGTGAATTGGACAACCCTTCGCCACTTTCCAAACCCGAAACGGTCGCTTCGTATGTTGCTAAATCGAGTGACTCCGAATCGAGGTCTTGTGGCCAAAGCGTTGCAATATCCAGTCGGGCTCGATCCAAATAGTTGCGATGGCGTGTTCGTCGATTCGTCGCCAATTCGTACCAATCTTGTGCCGTTTCTACGACACCCATTCCAGCCGCAGCACCTCGTAATTGGCCCAACCAACTCTCAACTTCAGGCCCACCATTAATCGACGTATCCAGCGACTGTAACCCTTCGATTAGAGGCACAATCACATCGATGAACGGTTGATGTGCATTCAGTTCCTCAAAGACGGCCCGAGGTTCGGTGTCGACAAGTGGGGCCCATGTTGTCGTATCAATTCCATGGGAACTCCATGCCTCCAATCGCGCCTCACAAGCCGAACGAGCCCCTTCGGTTTTGGCGGTTAAACCCTGCAGAAGTACATCCAATGCCTGAATTGCATTCAGGTGCCCCTTCGTTCGCTCCGCCAGACGTCGATATTCAGGCCATTGCGCGAGATGCGGCTCCATCTGTGACCAGATACTGTGAGTGGCTTCAATTTGATTCGAAACCTCGGGTAATTTGGTTTCCCATGCGATCATTTCACTCGCGAGCAGTGGCAATTTTGTGGGTACTTCAAACCCTTCACTTTGCCATTCAGAAATACGCGCTTCGACATGCGCATGCCTGCGCGATAAATCGTCAGCAACATCATTGATTTCAGAGGCTACTTGCGAAACCGCCTCCATTGTCGCTTCTTTTTGTGCCATTGTGACGGCACCCCAGAGCCGCTCGGCAATATTGTGGCCGAAGGGGCGAATCTCATTCTCAATTCGTCGCTGACATTGGGTCAATTTACCGTCTAAGGCATGGATTCTTTCTGCTTCAGTAAACTGTTCATGCATTGGACCCGTCTGAACTCCACTCGTATCCCATCCTCTTTCAGCGAGCATCTCAATCATCCCTTGTAGCGCTCCAAATCGACGTTCTTGCCGCCGTTCAATTTCAGATAGAACTGGTTCAATTTCACGGGAAGGCCGAACCTCTTCAATCATGGATAGTATTCGAGGTGAACCCAATACGATCGCATCATCGATTGCATCCAATCGTTCAAGGATGTGAGACAACTCAACTGAACGTCCTTCATCAGACCATCTCACTCGAGAACGCTCTGCAATAATCACCCAGGGACGATGACGTCTTAGCAATCCACTGAGTTCAATTTCAACAGCGGCTGCTTCCATCGGGTTGGCGAGTTGAGCCAATAATCGTCGTCGGTCATCTTCACGGTGTTCAGGTAAATCGAGAACCCTTGAGCGAATGGCTGCGGCACGGTCGGCTTGTTGTTCCAATCTAAGCATCTCAGCACTCGCCAAATCACCTGTGGGTAATTCCACATCAAATCCGCGTTTGCGCAAGGCTTCAACACGTGATTTGAATCGCCCCTCACCATCAACCACAATGCCGCCTCAGCACACCGAGGCGGCTTGCGGCTATTCAACCTCAGCCTAAACGGCGAGAAAAAACCCCTCACAAAAACCCCTTATCACCCCTTAAGGGGTGCGAACCACTCAAAAGGCGTGGAAGTCCGCTCCGCCCAATGGACCCAGTTTCAATTGGATTGACGCTATTCTTTGCAGCGGCCACAAGTGCAGTAATTTGGTGGCTTGTGCAAGCAGAAATTAGTTTGAGAAGGCTGCGAGAGGATTTGGAAACTGCTCACGCAGAAACCAGCCAAACCTTGGCCAGTTTGAATGCTCGAACAGAAGAACTCTCAGACAGCTCATTGGCACTACAAAGAGCACACCCAGGTCTGGCGGGGATCGTCGATGCACACCGAACCTTGGATCATTTGGAAGCCACACTTTCCGGCGCGGGCGAATCGGAAGAGACCTTTGCAGCAGCGACAACCACACTTTCTGCAGTGAAGGGATTGCTTGCAACCCGTGACGGCGAAGGCGATCTAGAGAATACAAAACCTGCAGATGCAGGGCTACTCACATTGGTAACACGCGTTTTGCAAACCCTCGATCAACTCGAATTGACAGCCGATGCCCTCAAGTTGTCTGAACTTGAGATTCGCCGGTTGGGTGAAGTATCATTCCTCGCAGGAGATCGAGATTGGGCACTTGCTTGCTACACAGCAGCAGCCACAATTGCTCCGGGACAACCAGCAACACTCCGCAGCCTCAGCCGACTGGCCCGAGAATCCGGGGATGATGAGAATCTCCGGCAGCACCTTGACGGCTTGCTTGAACTCGAACCCGACGACCCATATCTCCTACGCGAACACGCTCGCTTGTTGACAAAACTTGGAGATGAAGGGGCCGAGAGAGACCTTCGTCGGCTTGAAGCGATGGGAATCGAAACGGCCGAGGACAAGTCCATGTTGGCCAGTTTGGCCGTCAGAGCTGGCGATACCGATGTCGCCCTCCAATCCATCGAGGCTGCACTTGCCAGCGATCCCAATCAACAAGATTGGCTTCGCAAGGCAGAAATCCATCTTGAAAGAAATGAACGCGGACTTGGAATTACCGCTGTCGATGAAGCGATTGAATTGAATCGTCAATCCGGACCTGCTTGGGCGGTTCGTGCCCAATTACTGAAGAATGAACCAGGGCGATTGGAAGAGGCACTGAAGGCAGCGACCCATGCCGTTGCATTGGGTGAACCACAAGTTCTGCTAAAGGCAGAGTTGTTGGAAAGTTTAGATCGCTCAGAAGATGCTCACACCACTTTGTCAGACGCATTGAAAACAGATCCTGAAAATGCAGAATTACGTGCTCAATTGGTCCTTCTACAGCATCAAGCAGGCAACCCTGAAGCGGCCTTCGAGATTTTGGCTGAAGCCCCCGCAGGTGCATGGAAAGGTCCAGCATTGCACCTACAGAAAGGCCGCCTCATTCTTGCGGAAGCCGACCGTTATCGCGACGGCACCGGTGAACGCGATCGAGAATTACTATCTGAGGCTGACTTGGCCTTTGAAGCCGCACTTGAATCCGATCGAGAGAGTGGTGTTGGATGGTTAGGAAAAGCCAGAATTCAGAGAATGCTCAAGGATTACTCGGAAGCCCAAATTTCCCTCGCACGGGCCAGAAGGCTACTGCCTGAAGAGCCATTGATTGCAGCAGAAGAAGCCCTACTCGCTTTGGATGGAAATGATGTTGAGGCCGCATCACGTTTGATTTCAGAAGCCCATGTGCTGGAACGCGACTCACCCGTCATCAATTACGTCAAGGGTGTCGTCTCCGCAAGGCGCGGAGATATGGCTGAGGCCCAGCGTCTCTTTGACAGTGTGCTGGCAGAAGATCCAAACCACGTGCGTGCCCGACTCAATCGATGTACTGCAATGATGATTGCTGAAGATTATCATGCGGCCCTCGACGATGTTCAATACCTATTGGAGGCACACCCTGAACTCGATCTCGCGCGTCTTCGTCGTGGTGAAATCATGTTGTCACTAGGGGAATGGGCTGAAGCGGAAGCCAATTTCAGAGACGTCCTTTCCCGTCGGGGCGAGAACCCACACGCACTCATCCAACTAGGCGCATCTCTTGTTGCTCAAGAAAGACTCACCGAAGCGGAGCAACCTCTGAACGAAGCCATTCGATTGGATGGTCAATCTTCAGATGGATGGTATCAGCGAGGCCTTCTGTACGAATCCTTCGGTCAACTGGAAGGTGCCCTTTCGGACTTCGAAACCGCAGCTACTCACAACCGCCACCACATGAATGCCCTATTGCGAATTGCGGCTATTCACCACAACAACGAGACCTGGGATGCTGCTGAAGCAGCGTGGAGAAATGTGCTGAATGTCGAACCTGATCACCGAGTTGCAAGACGTCGAATCCAAGATGCAATCGACGGCCAATCTCAACAAAAGAAGGACGCAGTGCTTTCATCGCCTAGTGGCATGATGACTCAGCAAATTGAAATGCCAAAGGTCGAAGAGGTTCAAGTACCTGTCATCGAGGAGATTGAAGCCGTCACGGAAGAAATAGAAACCATCGTAGAGGAAGTCGTCGAGGTTCCTGAGGTAATCGAGACAATCGTCGAAGAGGTTCAGGAAGAAGTGGTCGAAAAACCTAGAGGTGGCCCCGAGGATTGGGTGGATGCAATCGACGCATACATCAACGAACACGGTGGTGTTGTGAATCAGGATTTCAAGAGCCTTGGACTCATTCCAGAGGACGTCACTTCAGGCGAGCGTGCCCGCATGAATGAGGAGTTGGCAGATTGTTTCACAAAGCACAAGGTGACGAATTTCCGCGTGTTCTATTGTTCACCCACAATCATCGAACCCGATGAAGTTCAGGCCCAATATGAGAATTGTCAGAACCAAGCGAATTCTGAAGTCAACGAAGATGACGGAGTCCCAGATGAAGACATCCCCGATTTCGAATTCGGATTCGGCACGCTTTGAAGGTGAAGTTCAAGCGGTTAACCCTCCCCTCGTAATCCATGAGCCGAGGCCTGGAACCGGGAGACGCCGCGTCACCATTCGAATTGATGAATGCTAATTCAGAAGGACCAGAGAGTTGCACCCTTTCCGATATTGTCACCGATATCGGCTGTGTGGTTATGTTCACCTGCAACCATTGCCCATATGTAATCGGCAATGAATCCAGAATCGAAACCATCGCCTCGCGCGCGCGTGAAGTGGGGATGGGTTTTGTCGGCATCAATTCCAATGATGCAGATAATTATCCTACAGACGATTGGAATCACATGCAGAAGAGAGGAGGATCCATGTCGTATCCGTATCTACATGATTCTACCCAGGAAGTTGCCATAGCATGGGGGGCTGAAAGAACACCAGAGTTCTATCTCCTCAACGGCGACGGAATCATCACCTATCGCGGTCGATTAGACGACTCTCCAAAGGATCCAAATTTATCCACCACGAGTGAATTATCAGATGCCATCGACGCCTTGCTCGCCGATGAAACACCCAATGTCTCACGCACAGACAGCATCGGATGTTCAGTGAAGTGGAAGGTGTAATCTTGCGCCTGGGAATTCCAGCTAGAGTTTTCGCGATATTGTTGATCATTTTCCCTGGGAAAATTGGCGACCGCATGTGGCGTTGGTGGTATCAACGCTTGGCCAAGGCCAAGGCATGGGGCGATTTTGGTTTCATGAATTATGGCTTCATCGATGACGACAAGCCAACATTGACTCCGGAAGATGAGCCGGACCGTCTTTTCATTCAGCTATATCACATGAACATCCGAGACATTGAATTGGAAGGCAAAGAAGTGCTTGAAGTCGGTTCAGGTAGGGGCGGTGGTGCTCACTGGGTTGCTCGTACATATTCACCCCGATCCCTCACAGGATTGGATTACTCTGCAGCAGCCGTGAAGTTGTGCTCAAGGATGTATGGTCGTCAGAAGAACCTGAAGTTCATTGAAGGGAACGCCATGAAGTTGCCATTTGAAGACAATTCATTCGATGTGGTATACAATGTTGAATCCAGTCATTGCTACAGCGATATGTCTGCATTTATCCAGGAGGCATACAGAGTATTGCGACCCGGTGGACACTTTGCATGGACTGATTTTAGAGACGAATCTCGCATGAAGACGATTCGAGAAACCTTTGATGGTACCGATTTTGAGATTTTGAAAGATGCCGACATTACTACAGAAGTGATTGCAGCTCTCGATGAGATCAGCGATGATAAACAGTCTCGAATCGAAAAAGGCACAGGGCGCATCATTCGACGAAGTTTTGAGACATTTGCGGGCGTGAGGGGCACACCCGTCTATGAGTCCTTCACAAAAGGGGAACTTCGATACTATCGATATCTCTTGAGGAAATAATCAGTACTGCTCAAGGACCAATTCAGTCGTTGTGCTGGCAATTTCTGCTGGCGCAGCCAACCACATACGGTCCAACAATTCACGCAAACTTGACGTATCATCTACGTGAACAATAGCGACCAAATCAGCCTCACCACTGATTTCGTAAACCGATTCAACCCCGGTCCAATTTGCGAACTCTCCAGCGAGTGTTCCGATCTCTACACCGGGCCCAACTTTCATGCGGACCAAAGCTGTAAGCCCAATGCCCTTTTCTCGAATCGTATAACTGCGAATCACACCATCTTCTTCGAGTCTTCGAACCCGTGTTCGAATGGTTCTTTCAGAGACGCCTACGGCCTTTGCAAGGTCAACATAGGGTTGCCTGCTGTTTTCTCTCAATGCTGACAAAATTGCCCGATCCGTCTCATCTACGCTCGCCATCGATAGCCCGTTCCAATTCCCCGTTATGAACCCTACTACGCCGAAATTGAATAAAAAAACCTATTTTTTTTCCTTAATACGGAAGAAAACTCCCCCAATAACGACAAAAAAACAGAGACCAGGAAAAACGAGGACTTCATAGGTGGTTGGCGTTTCGATGGGGTTGTGACGAACGAGTCGACTTACTCAAACGAGCACCTCCAAGCGTTCCTCGACTCAGTGTCTAAACTATCACTTGAGCACAAATTTCACGAGTGGTATAATGTCGAAGTTGCAGCTGCGATCGATGGTTGCAAGATTCGAGGTCACGAAGTGAATTCCGATTCAGGATCTTCTCTAATTTTCCTTCGAAAAAGCGTCGTTCTTTGTGTCCCTGACAAAGGGCATATTGCACATTACCCCCGACATTTAATTCACTGTTTTATTGATGACTTTAGACACAATGGAAAACAGGATGATGGATTGGTCATGAGGGCTGAACTTTTCAGTATCTCACCGAGTGAGGAGCAATTGGGTTGGGAAATCCAATGCCGCTCGGAAAGAGAAGTCCCAGACGTTCAATCCAGCGTATCCCGTTGGCTCAAGTGGCTCAATGATTAGTAGCGTCACATTGACAGTGTGCCGACTCCCCCGGCCCACCAGAGGAGTCCGATGTCATCCTACATCACTGGTCTAGAAGCCCGTATGATTCTCGATAGTCGCGGCAATCCAACCGTCGAGGTTGATTGTTACGTAGACGGCGCACTACGCGGTCGTGCTGCCGTGCCTAGCGGGGCCAGTACGGGTAGTCATGAGGCCGTTGAACTACGCGACGGGGACATGCGGCTATGGATGGGCAAAGGGGTTGAAGGAGCCATCACCAACGTCGTCGAGCAAATCCAAGACGGCTTGGTTGGACTACCAGTTGACGATCAGCGGGTCATCGATGAGACGATGATTGAAATGGATGATACAGGCAACAAGGCGAATCTTGGGGCGAACGCAACTCTCGGCACAAGTCTGGCCTGTCTACATGCGGCCTCAAATGTACACCAATTGCCATTGTGGCGCTATCTTGGGGGCCTCTCAGGTGGCAGTTTGCCAGTACCGATGATGAACATCCTCAACGGTGGAGCCCATGCAGCATCGAACGTCGATGTTCAAGAATTCATGGTGATTCCTCACGGCTTCGATTATTTCCCTGAGGCTCTTCGTGCAGGTGTTGAAACCTATCATGCTCTCAAATCCGTTCTGAAAGAGAAGGGCCTGTTGGGTGGCGTTGGAGATGAGGGTGGCTTTGCCCCCGATCTCCCCAAGAATGAGGAAGGACTGGCCTTGTTGGTTCAAGCAATCGAGCGCGCAGGCTATTCCCCAGGTGATCAAATGTCGATTGCACTGGATGTTGCCGCCCAAGAATTTCATCATGCGGATGGATATCATATCGATGGGCGGGTTATCGATGGCGAAGCACTCGGTGAGATGTATTCTGGTTGGATTGACGAATATCCAATCGTCTCGATCGAAGACGCCTTTGGTGAAGATGACTGGGCCAGTTGGGCGGGTTTTACCAAGACTGATGGGCACAGGGTCCAGGTTGTCGGTGACGACCTCTTCGTGACCAACATGGATCGCTTCGCTCAAGGGATTGAGATGGGTGCTGCAAATGCGATTCTCATCAAACCCAATCAAATTGGAACGGTGACGGAGACACTAGAGTGTATCGAGATGGCCAAGGAACACGGAATGGGCACAGTAATTTCACACCGCTCCGGTGAAACTAGTGATGATACGATTTCAGACATTGCGGTTGGGACACGCGCCGGCCAAATCAAGACCGGTGCCCCTGCTCGAAGTGACCGTACAGCGAAGTACAACCAACTTCTTCGAATTGCAGAGCAGTGTCAGGAATACACCCAACTCTACTGATTGTTGAGCCATTCGTTCAATCGCTTGAGTCCTTCTTTGATGACTTCATCTTCAGCGGCATAAGAAAGGCGAACAAATCCTTCTCCACCGGGCAATGATTCCAATGGGATGACCTGCACCTTGGCCTCATCTATTGCACGAGCAGCAAAAGTGGTCGCATCCATTCCAGTTGCAGTGACATCGACCATGACGTAGAATGCCCCTTCCGGTTCACTAGCATTGAGTGAAGGGATTCCATTTAGGAGACCCATCATCAGGGAACGTCGACGAACATAATCGTCTCGGAATTCAGCCACGGCATCCCAATTTTCTGCTGCAACCTCTGCTGCAGACATCAGGAATGCCGGGATGTGAGAACATGTGTTCCCTTGCAAACGACCCACAACTTTCGCCACAGGTGTTGGAGCGGCGAAGATACCAATCCTCCATCCAGTCATCGCATGCGTTTTGCTGGGACCTGTGATTGTCATCGTTCGCTCAAAGGCACCTTCAATCGCTGCAGGAGCAACATGTTCGGTATCATTCCAAATCAATTCGGTGTAGATCTCATCGGAGATAATCCACAAATCGTGTTTGATGGCCAAGTCGACAAGACCCTGCATTTCCTCAGGTGTGTAGACCGCACCGGTTGGATTGTTTGGGCTGTTGATGAGAATCGCGCTGGTTCGCGATGTTATCGCTGCTGCAACATCATCGAGGTTTGGATGGAAGGATGGTTTCTGGCACTTGATGAGAACCGGTGTTGCTCCAACCAACTCGACCTGTTCAACGTGAGTTGGCCAAGAAGGGGCCATCAGAATCACTTCGTCGCCCGGCTCAGCTGCGACCATGATCGCATAGAGTAGTGCTTGTTTGGCACCAGGCGTTACCACAATGCCATCATCTTGGACAGGAATACTCCATCGGTTGCGTAGATGAGACGCCCAAGCGGCACACAAACTCTCACGCCCTTCACCGCGAGTATAGTGGGTATCACCCGCTTGAATCGCTGAAATCGCAGCCTCAGAAATCGCACTCGGTGTATCGAATGCAGGTTCTCCAACAGTCAATCGAACCACATCTTCAGGAGGTGGTGCAAGGAAGGCTTTGAACCCGCCTTTGAGATTGACAAGATGGTTTGGAATGTTCGGCATGGTCCCACCCATTGCCCCTATGGGGCAACCTTTCCACGCACCAATTGGCCTTGAATGTGATGGGTTCTTTCATGCGTGACACTTGAATAGCGCTGGCTTTTCGGCGGAACGCTGCACAGATAGCAAAGCCCGGTTACGCGATGGACTGCAAATCCATTTTACAGGGGTTCGAATCCCCTTCTGTGCTCCATTATTCTCCTTCATCCCAAGCTGCAATTTCTTCTGGATTCGTTTCGACTTCGGCCATGGTAAACGCAACCGCATCCATCTGATCCATGACATCTGCTGGCACCCCACCTTCGCGTTCACTGCGCATGTGCATTCGAGGGGGTGGCCGCTCTGCGGTCTCTGGGATTCTCACAAACAATCTGTAATCTCGTGAGTGACGGATGAAATGAGGGATTCGTTTGGGTGACTTGAACATGAAAATGACACCTCTGTACAATCGATCTATTGCAATGCAAACCTGTGTCCATAATGGCAATGCAGCAAAGTCCGACTTCCACAACCACAGCCGTGAAGCACGTCGTTTACGTGGCATCATTGTGAACCCACCACCTACGAGAGCTGCCGCCATCGCAGCATCGCGCGTGAATGAAATCAGAGGCCCTCGAACGACTTGTGGCCCAGTATCATCTCTCGTTGCCTTCACCAAGTCGATTTGACCACCGAGCGGTGCTCCATGCAGAACGGGGTCCTGACGCCAACGCTCCCATGCTTGTTGCACAATTTGGTGCGCAAGACCTTTCCCGCGAAGTTCGGGTTCGACGACTACGGTTGCCAATTCAATGGCTCCCCCAACCCGACGGAGTTCAGCATATCCTGCCATTTCTCCATTCTCAAGGATGAGAATACGGGGTGTCTTTGGACCGAGACGCGCTTCTTTGGCCACACCACGACTGGGTCGTAGATCCATCTCCACCTTGAGCAGTGCATCCAACCAGGCGGCAATCCGCTCATCTTCGTTCAATCCGAATCCTCCCCATCGAGAATTTTCCACATTGAGCGGTGGGGTCCAATGCCTTTGACATCGTATTCGTCGCCAAACTGAATCCAATCTTCACCAGCATACATCGGAATGGCCTCAAGTCTTGCTTGAAGCCAACCACTCTTGGCATCCCAGTGGCTGATGGCTGCCGCTTCCAGAGCGATGACAAGGCCGCTTGCAAGTCCTTGCCTGCGCCATTCATCCCGAGTTCCCATTTGACGAATCTGGACCGCAGGGCGCAACTCCTCCCCGCCCGTTGTTAGAGGTGTGAAGGCAGGACACACCGCTGCACCTGGCCCTGCATGATCGGATTGAGCCCCATCGGAATCATCTGGAATTCGGTGGATCCGCCCAACAGCGACAACCTCTCCATCATTCGTTTCCCACCAGGCGTGAATCGCTTCCACATCATCTTCCAGACGCTCTGCACCCGTAGGGAATCCCAAAGGCTCGCGCAGGCATGCGTAGCGACAGGCAAAGTACGACTCAGGCAATGGTACATTGGGAAGGACCACTTCAAGAGTCAATTGCATGAGATGGCGGTTGCACACATCCCAAATAGGGTATCCCTAACTCAAGCCTGCTTTGAGGTGAATTCGTGACCTACTCTATTGGAAATCGAGTACTTATACCACCCAAAGAGGATGCTCATGGGGAACCATTTGAAACATGGTCAGAATTGTTTGATGAGTTCTCTAAAGAAGATTATGACGTCAAAATAATTCGCGGAATGAAGGAACTCCAAAACCCTCAATATTATGCGAGTCTCTATCTCCAAACAACATACGAGGATTTCTGTCGCGGAGCATCCACACGGTCCTTTGTGGATGCGAGCCGTTCTAAGGACACGGCCGAAGAAGCCGAGAAGAAGTGGGAGGAGTTACGCACTTCTATTCAGATCGACATCCAGAATATGATTCGCGTGATGGATAAGAGAAATAATACCCATATGACGATCAAATTTCTTCAATATTTTTGCAAACCATACGTGGATGAAGAAGAACGATTCGATGATGTATTGGAACTAATTTCGGGGATACTACTTCGAACGATTTTGCAAAGTTCCAAATTCCCCAGTGATCGACTACCTGGGCGATTAATTGCAAACGATTTACTCAAAAAATCCAGTCGACGTCTGAGTTTATTTATCCGCAAAGACATTGCGAATTGGATACGAATTTACGAAGAGATTCAGAAGGGCGAAGATCTAACAGATGAAGAACGCAAATCGCTCGAAAAAGAATTGGAAGATGAGAATTCAAATATGAGATGGGATAAATTCCAAGCCCTCATTGACGACGAAGATGGTGCCATAAAAAGAAGCAAAACTCGGCAAGAGCCATATTTCAGTCGTTTGTTAGAACAAGGAATCGGGGGACAAAAAATTACAACAGTCGAAACACTGGCCGAAAAGAGACATAGATTAATTTCCATCTCTTTTACAACCATAGCCTACAATTTTGTCATGCTTCTGGTAGAAAAAGGGTGGCTCGTACTTCGTGCTGGAGATTTCAAATCTACATCGGTCATCCTTGCG
>Ga0208764_10000462_pt1 | contig 26194 bp, 26 predicted proteins | sample ETNtaG_18_FD_185762 | JGI IMG/M metagenome (GOLD analysis project Ga0208764, IMG submission 185762) | Marine microbial and viral communities from oxygen minimum zone, Eastern Pacific Ocean - ETNP201302SV91 (SPAdes) (version 2) | ecosystem: Environmental > Aquatic > Marine > Oceanic ... | reverse complement strand
GAAATGGCGATTGGTCAGCCGAGCTTGAAGTCTGAGATAATGGCTCAATCGCTAGGGCGGATTGCACGCTAGATGCATACTCGCTGAAGCGCGATTAGTTCTGGCCGTCGAGCACGCCTGGTCGTAGAGTCCAGACACAGATTTCGTAGCGGCCGGAGAGTGCGCCGCCACGCTTGGTCGTAGCGACCTTGAGTATGTCTTTGTCCTTTGAGAGGACGTTGCCCAATTGTTGTGGGGTGGTGCCGTGACGCATCGTCGAGTTGACGTGCTCGAGGATTTCGGTCGTGTTCGCCTCTCCCCTCTCGTTCAGGAATTTCTTAATCTTCTGTCGTAGTCTTGTTGTGCGCATATTCAGCTCTCCTTTCTTTGGTCGGACGTCTTCCTCTCGTGATGCTTAACCCACATGTTTGAGGCCCATTCCGAGACAGGTGACTCGGAGCGCCTCATACCGCTCTTGCGAACAGTACCGATGCGGGTAATCTGATCATCCGCTTCTAGGATGCTCGTGATGTCCGCGGGGCTGTTCGCTGGGTCGATCTGGCTCGAGAGCCAGGTCGATATCTCGATGGTGTTTCGCGGCCGCTCAGAAAGGTAGTTTCGAATCAGTTCACGTAGGTTCTGTGAGTCCATTTCCGTCTCATCCTCCGTCTCAATCCGGCCGCTTAACCAGTCCGTTACCGACAGGACAGCAGACGTTGATATAACAGTTCTGCACCTCTCATGCTGTCTTAGTTACAAATAGTTGCATTAATCACGCCTGATTTCACAATTCAACTCGGTGTGGAAATGAAACTGTTATGTTTTCCATAGGAAATGTGTAATCAAATGTAATGAAGTAGTATAATTTAATTAGGACATTCTAACTAATTGAATCAGGAGAGGGCTATTAGTGTCGGATGACTTGCAAATCGGCGTTCCATCGGCTGATTACGCAAATCTGAAACGGATTCGTAGTGCTCACCGGCGGCGCCTTCTCGATCGGCTCACAGATGGCGGCGCAACAGTGAGCACGCTCGCTCGCGATTCTGAATTACGAATTCCGCACGCTTCAGCGGAGCTAAGGCGAATGAGAAACGACGGACTGGTCGCCAGTGATCAGGTAGCCGGGGCCCGAGGTGCTCGCCTGCATCTGACTCAATCTGGATGGGAGGCGATCCGTTCCGACGAACTAGCTCGGGCGATAGAGGCTCTACCACTACCCTCTCCTTCGCACAGATGTTGCTTACTCGCGCGCGATGGAGCCAACTTACTGTTCGGACTTCTGGCTCCAGTCGACTCTCCACTCATCCTGATTCCCGACCGCCCAGTTCGGGCAACAATTGGTGAAGGTGGCTCCACCGGAAGAGAAGGGGTCTCTTGGACTTGGGCGGTCCTCAGAGAGAGATCTCCGCGTTGGTTCGACCTCAGGTCGCTTGAGATGCTCCCAGAACCCCCTTCCAGCCATGATCCTGAGAGCATCTCAGCCTATGTCGGAGAGAATCACACACTTGGCATCGTCCGAGCCCGATTAGTCGATGCAGATAGGCCGGTAGCACTAGCCCCTGGGATATGGTTCGAGGCTCCTAGCCACCGGCCTGACACCCCGCTGCCAGAAGCCAGCCATCACCGCGGCAGCTGGGTACTCGGCAACTGCCACGAAAAATCACCAGAAATTCGTCCGAAGGATCCAGTCTGCGCAGTTATGGAGGAGAGGCTTCCACGCTCGATGCTGCTTCGGACAGCTAGAGCAAATGCCCTTGTCATTGCCGATCTCGGAGGCCTAGATTCAGGGGGTCACGAATATCCCATCTCATGTCTCGATGCATGGATTCGACGGGCCCACCCACGGCTCGTCCCCTCGGAACGCAAGCGTCGCCTCAACAGTCTCAGAGAACGCCTGACATCAACTAGGCGGGTGCGCACGGAGGAGTCGACTTGGAGGAGATTTCGAAGGGATTGGGGCGAGTCAACTTTCTCTACGGAAGAGCGTGGACTACGGATGCTAGACACGCGCGGACTTGGGGCGACTGCAGTAACTTCGCTAGTAGAATGGGCGGTTGCGGAAGAGGAGAGGCCGCCGTTAGTTCTGGAGATTTCTGAAGAACTTCCTGACGATGTTCTGACTGCTGTGATTTCACATCCATCACTCCGCCTCACACTATCTCCTTCTGCACGTTCTTCTCTGGCTATATTCGATGAATTGACCGTCGACCCACTCAGACCTCTGCCATGGTTGCGACTGCGAACTCGAGGTGGGAGGGACCTACCTGTACGCCTCGTCGACCCAGTGCCGATGAGCCCAGAATCGGTTGTAGATAGCGAAGAGGCACCATCTCCTTGGACTGTGCTCGGGTTGGAGGTTGGCGGTGCTGTTTCCACTTTAGATAATTCTTCGATGATTGGTTCTGCGATTGCTCAATTTCCAGAAGGGAATGAGGATTGGTCGAATATGATGGAGGCGAGCTATCCGGTTGCAGCTTGGATTGCTTCGCCGCCACGGACGCGTTGGCATCGATGGCAGCGGTTGAGGAGGAGGCTGGATGCTGAGTGGATTGCTCTACTAGATCTTGATTTCATTCCGCTCGAGCGTTTGGCCGAAATTGCTGCCGAGGCTCCTGCGCGTGTATTGGAGATGTTCGCTGAGAAATTGCGGTCGATGCTTCGAGATGACCCCGAGATTGCTCTACGGACTAGGCCTGCGACCGATCCCTCACAGGCCACTGAAGGAGCTTCGTGGGTTGCGGCTCAATTGTTGAGCAATGCTGCGTGGTTGCCCGATGACATGCAGGAGGACCTGATCCGATGGGCTCTCGAGGCTTGGTTGGTGCATCCTCCTACAGATTCACTTGCTGCATTACAGGCAGTCGATTGGATTCACGGGGGTGAGAGTGCTGATGCGATTAGATACGCTCCCGTTCTGCAAGGTGTATTGCGACGCTCTACTGGATTTGAGATGAATCATGACCTCAAGATTTGGTCACTACTGGTCGAGCGGATACGCGATGGTAAGCAATTGGATATCGAGGGGGTCGAGGCAATCGTCGAGAATCTACCTCTTGATTGGTGGGCGCTCCTCGCGCCGGAACTACTGACAAATCTACTCGTAGAGGATGGCTCACTTGAATGGCTACTCGAGAATCCTATTCCATGGGCTGCGGCCGTATTACGACCGCAGGGAGAGGCGAGCAGTGCTCCGGGCTTACGAGATAGGGTGCATCCAGGGTGCTCGCCGGATATTCGTAACGCCCTCGCGCGGCGCTTACGTGCGCGTTACGAGAGAGGAACTCTCCCTGAGGCAACTGCCCCTCTACTCGACTTGCTTGAATCATTAGACCGAGCCATCGAAGGTGGCTCGCCAGCGACCGGCAGAACCCATCCACTCGTAGGATGGCTGGCCCAGCCGGTCGAGAAATGGCCACCAATCAGCACGGAGATGGCGATGAGCGGTAATCCACACATCAGTGAGAGGTTGATTCTGCGCAGTTCCGGCTGGCATGAAGGCCTCTCACGAGATCACAAAACATTCTGACCGAAACGCCGGTAATAACGCTGATTTCGGTATTTTACCTCGCTTTTCAGCCTCTCTCCTCCTATACGAGGGGTTCATGAAGGGTCCACCGGACGAATCGATGCCCGACCGGCAACACCGTGCCGACGAAAGCCCCACGCCGGAGTTAGTAGGATGAACCACGGTACCACGGAACGGGATTTGCCGTATGTCGAAGACCGGAATGAGCCACTGCTGTGCTGTGACCTCCGGAGCAACACATACGGTCGGATTGTGATGGGTCCCCGGACGACTGCGACCGGAAGAGAGCGGAATGACTTACGGGACAACCACACGGTCCAACAGACGTCCCGGGGTGGGTCAGGTGCCTGAGCATTGCGATGAAGGTCACCGTTACGCCCCGGGGCACACCCCTTTTCCAAAGTCCTCAAGACTTCACACACTGGCTGGTTGACGATGCACTCACTAGGATTGGTCGGCGGTACCTTCGACAGATTTCATTCTGGACATCGCGCACTCATCGAACGCGGATTGGCTGAGTGCGTGCGTTTGGAGCTGTGGCTTACGAGCGATCACATAGCGAATTCGAAGGATTCACGGATCGAGCCTTGGGCCGATCGCTCGACAAAAATTCTCACATCACTTGGTGATTCAGCGGATCGAGTCAGCCTGCACGTGCTGGAGGATGAGGATGGGCCTGCTCCTTGGCACGAAACTGCTAACGCGATTCTTTGCACTCCTGAGACTCTTCCTGGTTGTGAGAGAATCAATCAAGCTCGCGCCGCCAATTCCTTGGGCGCTCTCGAGGTTATCGTGGTCGAGCACGTGATTGCCCATGATGGCGTTCCGATTTCGAGTTCTCGAGTGCGAGCGGGTGAAATTGACTTGGACGGCGAGCCCTATCTTCCTGCCGATACGGGTTTGGTCTCGATGATTCTGACGAACGAGGCTTCCACCAATCTAAAGGACCCGTTCGGTCAATTATTCGAGGGTCCAGAGGATGACCCGAGTGTTGCTATGCGGGCCGTGCTGGAGGAAATCTTCGGTAGTCCCGGCCCGGTAATCGCTGTGGGTGATGTCACTGTCAAGACTCTACAAGATCTTGGCAGCCCAGCCGATATCGCTCTTATCGATGGTAAAACAAAGCGCGAAGAGTGGGAACACGCTTCGACAATCGATCATTCTCTGTACAACGATACGCGTACATGTGAGAATCCTGCAGGACAACTCTCCGCTGGACTTTACCTCGCCTGCGCTGCTGCGATGCAGGCATGGCGTGAAGATGGCCGAAGTTGCCTCATCAATGTCGACGGCGAGGAGGATCTTGCTCCGCTCCTACTGCATCCGCTGGCTCCACTTGGGGCGGTTGTACTCTACGGTCAACCGGGGCGGGGAGTTGTTCTTCGTTGGACTGGTGCGGATTCAAAGTCGCGCTGCCGTGATTTGCTTACAGCAATGGTTCGCGATTGAGAAAGCAAGGTGGCTTGAGGAGCCAGCCGCCTAAAATCAGGCTTCAGCCTTGTCGAGTAAGTTCAGCCCGATTCCGAATGCGAACGGGGCCACACTGACTGCGAAGACACCGGGGTCGACCCAGGTATTGTTCTGTATCGACCAAGCCAGATAGAAGAGGACACCGACAACGATCATCCAGTCAGCAAGGGTCTTGCGGATTCCGTTCTCGGTGGAACTGAGTCCTGAGAGGCAGTTTGGTAGGTCACGAATTGCGGCGAGTGAGCCACCCTCTACGGCCTGTGCCATCCCTACATAGCCGAGTCCAGTTACGGCGAGGCCGAGAATTGCAAACACGATATCGTCGAGAACAATCGTGATTCCATCGTGAGCAACATACACCTCGCCAAATGCTCCATTACTGAGGAATCCGAGCCAAAGCACCTTGAATCCGGGTGAGTAAGCCCCGATGACGATGTTGACGATGGTCAGCAAGAGAACCCATCCGCCGAGTAGCAAGAAGCCTGTTGAGGCTGTGCGGCTCGGGCGAGTCAAGGCCGAGTACCAGTCGTTGTCTGCGAGGGACATCGAGTGCGGCGACCTGTGGACTCGGTTTAACCGTTGAGGCCCTGAAGGGCCTCTGTTTCGACAGCACTGAGGCTCTATCCTAAGTTCGAACATGCGACTTCAGAGATGGCTCTGGAGTCGGTAACGGCAGCGTGCTGCCTCAGCGATTAGTGGATCGGCATCACTCATTGTAGTCACCGCATCGATAGTCTTTGGAATCGCCGAGTTGACTTGCTTACTGCGTCCACCTCGACCCTTGCTTACGTTTCGAGCCATAATCATCCCTAGGGTGTCCAGCTCGTTGAGCAGGGTCGAGATTCGTCGAGGTGTAAGTGGTTCGACATTGACATTGAGACAAGCGTCGGAATAGGTTCGAAACACTTCTCCGGTGGAAATGTTACGCAAACCATTGTCTTCATTGATGCGGATTGCAAAGAGCACGAGCTTCTGGTGCAGTGGTAGAGTCTGTAGCACTGGCGTGACCTGATCATGCTCAAGTTGCGACTGCGCCAGACGGACGTGTCTTGGGTCAACCTTCGTCTGTGATCGCTGTTCTGCCTTCTGTACTGAGATTCGTAGAAGGTCGAGTGCGCGGCGTGCGTCACCGTGCTCTTGGGCTGCGAGCGCCGCGCACAATTGGATGACTCCATTGTCAAGGACGTCCTCACGTAGACCAGTATTCGCTCGCGCTGTGAGAATATCCGTAATCTCGGTCGCGCCATACGGATGGAAGATTAGGTCCTCCTGGCCGAGTCGACCCGAAACTCTCGGGTCGAGCAATTGTGTGAAATGCAAGTCATTGCTGATTCCAATGATGCAGCAACGCGAGCGCTTGAGAATTGTGTTAAGGCTCGTCAGATTGTACAGCAGATTGTCACCTGCGCGCTCCACGAGGTTGTCGATCTCGTCCAGTACGATGATGTGAACTCCGCCAGCGCGGTCCATCCTCTCGACGAGGTGTTCGAGAACTCGATCGGTCGGCCAACCTGTGAATGGTATAGGCACATCTCCGCGTTGAGCCAAGCGACTCGCCAGAGTCTGCACTACTCGATAGCGCGTGTCGACTTGCCGACAATTAATCTCGTACGTACGCACGGACTTCCCGAGTTCAGCCCCCTTCTCGCGCAATTGGCCGAGAACGAATCTGGTTACCACAGTCTTGCCGCTTCCAGGTACACCGTAGAGAAGCATGTTCGATGGAATGTGCCCGTTGAGAGCGTCGACGAGATTGCGAACTAACGCCTCAACTTCTCTATCGCGGTGAGGGAGCGTGGTAGGTTCGAAAGCGTGGTCGAAGGCCTTTCTATCGAGGAAGAGGGAATCTTGTCCCAAAATCTTCTCGAAAATATTGCCGTCCATTTTTTATCACACAACCGCTGTCCATTCCATGTTCGCTACCTCCCAGAGGTTCTGAGTCATCGGCGGCGAACGCGGATTCCTTACGAAGGCGTTAGAGGTAATGAAAGTTCCCGGACTGTTGTTGAGGTGATGAGTAATTCTTAATCTTCAGTCATCCATTATGATTACTTCTCTCTCCGGCCGGAATCCGGAGGAATTAACAGTTCAGCACAACGTTTTCGTAAAATTCTTATCACTTCGGTTTCATTTTCTCATCGGAATTTTAGCAGATGAACTGGATAGGATCTGAGAGGTAAGTACTACAGCTTGGAAAAAACTCTCTAATTGAGCGGAAGTACTGCTCTAATGTGTCTTGAAAGTGGTTTTAGAATATCAGTTCTTATTTATAGAAGAAAATAATCACATTCAATTTTTAACAAATATAAACTCGCCATTCTCGTCGATTGAGAGTTCATCTCCGTCTTCAAGTTGCAACACGTTTCCAGCCATGTCAGGCATCGGGAATCCCCCGCTTCTGCCCTCACCATCGGCGTAATTATGAGTCACCAATACCTTCGCTTCTGGATGACGTTCGGCAAGTTCCTGCACCTGTCTAGGATTGTGATGGTTCGGGCTTTCGACGAAATCTGGAACGCCCATTTCGACGAGAATCACATCGGCTTGATTAGCCCACGATTCGATTCCCTCGCATGGCCCGGAGTCACCACAATGAAGCAGTTTGAATCCACTCTCATGTCTCAAGAAGTAACCGTGGGGATCAGTCTCTGGTGTGTGAACAACCGGAAATCTCTCAAAGCTCCATCCAGATTCACCAATCGTTCCAGACTCATCTTCATTCCAGACAACCTCATCCTCTAAGACATCGCCCAAACTCCCAGGGAATCCCACCTCACTGAGTTGTGAGAGTAACTCTCTGCCGCCCGCTCGCAGGTGAACGGCGAGCGGCGTATCTTGTTTCGAAATGTAGTGCCGCTCGAGAATCAGAAACGGAAAACCGAACATGTGGTCAGCGTGCCAATGAGTGAAGAGGAGATGCTCAATTTGTCCTGGCGAGGTTCCGACACGCCGCAGTTGTGGAAGCACAGATGGCGGCGCATCGACAAGGATTTTTCCATCGATTAGAACCAGCGCATGCAGTCTACCGTTGGGTGAGAAAGCATTGCCCGTCCCGAGGAACTGCACGCGCGGCATGACCTGCCCATGATGCGAACATGACTTGAGTCGTTCGGGTAATCACGCCCGCTACGCGGGCGAACTACCTCCCCCTTCTTTGATAAATGAACTTCGGCTCCGAGAGGCACTGGTGAGTGTTTGTCCGATTGGAGTGCAAAGAATCCGTACGGCTCAAAGCTGACGGAGAATTACATCCTGAATAGTGAAGGTTCTCGTAAGGAGACTCGCCACATTGTCTTCGACTTGGGAGATTCAGTCTTGAATACAAGGCTGGAGATGCTCTCGGAATTATCCCACACTGTCCACCAGAACTCGTCGATGATTTGTTGACGACAGCCAACTTCTCGGGTGACGAGATGGTCGAGACTCACCTCGGCGAAGCCACGCTGAGGGAGGCTTTGACCAACCACCTCGAAATCCACCGCGTCTCAAAGAAGTGGATTGTGAACCTCGGTAACCGACTTTCCTCCGACGAAGGACCGGTGGAAATCCGAATTGCTCGCCGGCACAGAGTTTCGACTGAAGACGGAGCACTACTTGTCGATTGGTCTGGCTCAGGTGAGGGGGAAGATGTACCGACTGGCTACGAGGAAATTGGTATTGCTTGTGATCCTGCTGAGGCTCTCTGGCGCGAATTGACCGAAAATGCTGACTCGATGGAGGATTACATGTGGTCACGAGATTACATCGACGCACTGGGAGACTTCGGTCATATCGGATTCACAGCTCAACAACTCGTCGATGGAATGGACCGACTCAAGCCGCGTCTATACTCGATTGCAAGTAGCCCCGATTATGAGCCGGGAACAGTCCATTTGACGGTTGGAATTGTCCGCTATTCACACCACGGTCGTGACCGTGCTGGTCTTTGCACAGGATTCCTTTCCGACTACTGCGATGTTGGTGAGACTGAGATTGGAGTTTTCATGTCGCCGACTCGTTCATTCATTCTACCCGAGGACGGTGACACGGATTGCATAATGGTCGGTCCAGGCACAGGAATCGCGCCCTTCCGCGCCTATCTCCAACAGCGAGATATCAACGGCGACAAGGGTCGCAATTGGCTCTTCTTCGGCGACCGAACCGAGGCGGGAGAGTACTACTACCGCGAAGAAATGGCTGATTGGAAAGAGCGCGGAGTCCTCAACCGCCACGACCTCGCTTGGAGCCGTGACGGTGACGAGAAGGTATACGTCCAGCATCTAATGGCAAAGCATGGTGAAGAAATCTGGAATTGGATTGAAGGTGGAGCTTACTTCTACGTTTGTGGCGATAAGAATTACATGGCCAAGGATGTCCATTCTACACTAATCGAGATTTGTTCTGAACATGGCGGCATGTCCGCTGATGAGGCCAAGGAATTCGTTGAAGTTGGAATGATGAAGACCGATAAGAGATATCTGCGTGATGTCTATTGATTATCGATATGATTGACTTCATAATCAAACCGACCGCCTACGGCGGTCGCCGAACCTTACATAGGATTCAACCCACAGGGGTGATTTGATGTTCAGGCGAGTTCTGATTGCGAATCGCGGTGAAATTGCACTGCGAATCCTACGCTCTCTGCGCAGCCTCGGAATCGAGGTTGTGATGATTCATGGGCGAGAGGATCGACTCACTACACCTGTGCGACTCGCTGATGAAGCGGTCTTCATCGCTCGTGACGACCCTCTCGCATCTTACCTCGACATCGAGGCCATCATCGCCGCGGCCAAAGAGGTTGGAGCGGATGCGGTCCATCCTGGATACGGCTTTCTAGCCGAGAATCCGATCTTCGCAGAGCGACTAGCCGAGGAAGGAATCACTTTCATCGGTCCAAGCCCAGAAGTCCTGAGAGTTCTGGGCGACAAAATCACCGCTCGAGAGGCGATGTCAAGGGCAGGTCTTCCCATAGCCAGAGGCTCACCCGGACCAATCTCAGATCCGGCAGAAGCCTCAGCAATCGCTGACGATATCGGCTTCCCAGTCATCATCAAGGCGGCGGCTGGTGGTGGTGGAATCGGAATGCAAGTGGTAGAATCCGCCGACGAATTCGAATCAGCACTCAACCTCTGTCAAGGACGCGCCCTCTCAGCCTTTGGAGACGACCGAGTATTCCTCGAGAAATTCATTGAGGGCGCCCAACATATCGAATTCCAAGTACTCGGTGACGGCCAAGATGCAGTTCACTTCGGTGAGAGATTTTGCTCAATCCAGCGCCGTCACCAGAAAATTCTCGAAGAGGGACCTTGGCTCTCAGAAGAGGTTCGTGCCGAAATCGGGTCACGTGTGGTCGAGGGTGCCAAAGCCGTGGGCTACAAGGGACTTGCAACATTCGAATTCCTCAGAGACGCTCATGGCGAATTCTACTTCCTCGAGGTCAATCCACGAGTCCAAGTTGAACACACTGTCACCGAGATGATTACTGGATTCGACCTCGTATCGCTGGGGATCAGGGTAGCGGCAGGCGAGCGCCTACCGGTGGCCCAGCAAGATATCACCATCTCGGGCCATGCCATCCAAGTCCGTCTCAACGCGGAAGATTCGCGTACTTTGGAACCATCTCCAGGCAGGTTGTGGGAGTGCCATTGGCCGGCTGGGCCAGGGGTTCGTGTCGATACTCACGCGCACACGGGTTACGATATGCCACCATCATTCGACTCATTGCTCGCCAAACTCATTGTCTGGGGGCGCGATCGCGAAGAGGCAGTTCGACGTCTTGACGCAGCTCTGGGGGAGACCATGATTCTAGGGGTTGAAACTCTCATACCTCTCCACCGGGCTATTCTAACCGAGGAAGATTTTCGAAACAGAAATGTTACCATCAGGTATCTCGAGGAGCACCCGGACCTGTTGAAGTGAGGTGAAAGCATGGATATGGTGATTGTCGGCTCAATTGGTTATGACGACATTCAGACTCCTGTGGCGAGTGGATCTGATTTGCTCGGTGGCGCTGCAGTTTACTCTGGGCTCGCCGCCTCGTTTCATCTGCGAACGATGGATGAGGAACCAACGAAGGTTGGTTTAGTCGGCGTCGTCGGTGATGATTTTTCTGTGTATGACCAGATGGTTTTGGAGAAGGCTGGATTGAATCTTGCTGGAGTTGTTCGGGCTGAGGGTGACACATTTCGTTGGTCGGGAAAGTATGAGGGAGCGATGGAATCAGTTGAGACTCTCGCCACCGAGGTCAATGTTCTAGCCGATTTCAAACCCGAATTGCCCGATGTATGGAATAATCCTGAAATTCTCTTTTGTGCGAGCACACACCCTGCCACTCAGGTTGCCGTGCTCGACCAGTGTCCAGGGGCACAGTTGACCGTTCTGGACACATTCATGTTGTGGATTGAGAGTGAGTTTGAAACTCTTAGTGAGGCGATGCGCAAGGTGGATATCGCTGTCATAAATGAGCAGGAAGCCTGCGCTATCGCCGATGATGAAATTCTGCCTCGCGCGATGAAGTCGATTATGTCGGGAGAGGCTCTACACGGTGGTTCTGGAGCCGGCCCTGGACCTCGATGCCTCATCGTCAAGCGAGGTAGTGGTGGAGTATTGGCGATGCTTCCAGGAGGGGCTCTCGCTCTTCCTGCCTATCCGACTGACAAGATTGTCGATCCAACTGGCTGCGGAGATTCCTTCGCTGGTTCATTACTGTCTTATTTGATCGGTCGTCAAGGTGTTTTGAATGATCTCGATGCTATCCGGAATGCTCTCGTTCATGCCACCGTGACCTCCTCCTTCACACTCGGTGGTATCGGAGTAACAGCGCTCGGTTCGATTGACCGAGGAATCTACCACGCACGCGTAGACAGATACCGGCGAATCGTTGGTATCTCCTGATACACTCTCATTCGAGCTTACGAATTCCAGGGAGGCGTCCGTCACCCTTCTGACTGGTCGTCCGCAACTGTGAGAATCGCAATTCACCCGACTCGGGAAGAATTGCAGGCGCTCGTTCCTCTCCTTTCGAGACACGAGTGATCACACCATCGAGAGCGTCTCTTGCCGAGGATGGAGGTGGAGCACTGGTCATCTGACGCGCTCGGACAGCCACATCAGCCTGATGATCTTGGTCCGAGCGAAGGCGAAGAAGCTGACTTGAGCGGAAGCGTGCATCGCCCTGATGCTCACTCCCATCCTCGTCTCCGTAAACCTCAGCATAGTCTCGACGCGGAGGAGATGGAGAGAGTAAGGAAGCGAGCCAATTCTGCTTCTTCGGGCGTCCTATGGCGCTTCGAACTCGCCCATTACTCATGCTGTTTGCGAGTTTTGATACAGCGGGGAATTCATCCTCAAAACGATCGGGATCGACAGCGGGTGCAGAGAGTGCTCGTGTTTTCGGAATGTCTCCCTGCCAAGCTGATTGTGCCTTGGCAGTTTTGACGAGACCGGGTTTACACTCTTCTCTGACCGCCGCCTCGTTAGGAGTGGGTAATCCCCAACCTGAGTTGGCGGTGTTTGTCGCTGCCGTAGCGTGTCTGCTTCGGGCAGAACGAATCATCTCGGAACTCGATGGCGGTCGGGATGGAGCAGTCCTTGCGGGTGCGTGTGAAGTCGGCGGAGAGTAGTTTGTCGTCGGCGAGTTCGCCATCGATGTGGAACCAGCCGCACGGCTTGAGTCACCTATTGGATCATCATCGAAGAGTGAGAAGTCGAAACCCGATTCGGGTTGGGAATACGAAGGGGATTGAGGGCTACTGCTTGAGGGGGGTGTATCGAAGATTCCTCCCTCCTCAAAGAGATCGAAGGATCCCATTGCATCAGAGAATGCTTCGTCCATCCTATTCTCTCCGGAATTTGCTTCATCTTTCTCGTGATACCATTCCGGAGATTCGGGCCGACCCCAGGCTCTCTCGTAGGCCGATCTATTGTCGGCGGGCTTTGCTGGCGCACGAACCGGTGGTGGAATATTGTAATTGGGAGGTTCGTGGGCCTCGAGAGAGGCGAAGATACCTCCCTCTGGAGCTTCCTGCACCATTGAATTGGGGGGTTGTGCTCCCATTCTAGCCGCATTTGAGGCAATTGCCGCAGCGGCTGGACTGGCTGTGAGGCTTGGGGATGCACTCGACAACCTAGTGAAATCTGTAGCAACGGGCTCAGCCTCGAAGAGGTCGAGCCCGGGAGTCGCTATCGAACCGGGAGCGCCGAGCAGAGCCTTTGGCTCGACAGTAGCAAGGCGTCGTGCCCTCTCTTCCTCCAACTCTCTGAGTCCAGCCTTCGCCTCTTCGATCGTGCTTCCGTGCATCACTCGGTCCACCATCATGCACAATCGTAGCAATTCCGATTGTGTCCCGGTGACGAGGTGCTTGTCGCCGGCATTGGTCTCGATAGCAAGGACCGGTGTCTTCAGAGTCAAATACCCGATTACTGAGAGTAATCCTGTAGCAGCGATGCCCCAACCAACAGGTGGAGTCAGTACGGCAGCGCCGACCCAAACTCCTACAGCGCCAAGGGTTAGGAAGCCATTAGGGAGACGAGCGAGGTTGATGTTTCTCAGTGTAGAGATGTTTGAGAGGTTGATTCGGATACCGTATCCGTAGTAATCCTCCAAGGTCAGCTGGCGCTCGCTGAGTATACCGCAGTATGTCCCACTTACCCCGACCAGACTAAGATTGTCGAATAGCTCCGACTCTCCTTCATCCAGTCGGGCATTACGCCCGGCTGAGTGCATCCCACTTGGCCGAGCGCATCTTCCTCGCTATAACTGCTCGGGGTGCTGAGCGGGTTCGCGTGCGGCTTGCGCGCGAGGGGCGCGAACGCCAATGCCCCCGTAGGGGGCTTGGCATCGATTATGCCTCAGGCTTGTTGGATGCTGGAAACGCTGCCCATGATTCGCATCGGCATTGCATCCAATTGAGTGATCAGAATCGAGGGTGAGCCCTCGGCTCGAATCCACAATGAATTCTCCCAATCGACATTGATTGAATCGCCTTCGACCGCTGTTACTCGGCCGACCACGAATTGTAGATCGACGGCTGCGTGAATCACATCATCGACCGCGATACTTCTCTTCTGGAATGGCGCCGCCTTGACTTCAATGATTGACTTCTCATGCCGTACAAGTGCTTCACTTCCGGGTGCAACAATCATGCATCCACGGTGCAGCGCCTCCTCTCGCAGATTGCGTAGAGCGACACCGACGCGGTCGCCGGCCACAGCGGTGTCGACATCATCGTCCATCACTTGCAGCGAACGCACGACTCCGGTCTCATTCGCAGGAAGAATCAGGGCGTCATCGTGCTTGTTCACTGCACCGGACTGGACGTATCCAATCGCTACCAATCCGACCCCCTTGACATTGAAATGCTGGTCAACAGGGAGCACGAGGCTCTGACCCTCGCCTCCCGATCCTGCAGCATCCATGTGAGAATACAATTCCTCTCTCAAGTCATGGGCATCTGGCATTGACTCATGAACAGCCCAAGACTCCAAACCAGCTTGTGTCAGAATCATCTTCACCTGGTCTGCATCAACCCATCCTCCATCAACCGCGTTTACGATCGCGATACCACGCGTAATTCCAGCCGCACCGAAAGAAACCAACACTTCTCCGAGCGCGGCATCGACTGCACCGACTTCGACGACGCCGACCTCAGCCACATTCAGAACAGAGAGTAACGGTCGTAGACGCTCAGGGTGTCGGAGAGGACGGAGTAGAGAGAGTACGCAGGTCTCACCATCTCGCTGTTCCTTGAAAACATAGGACTCGATATCGCGCACATCGTTCGATTTGGCCAGTGACCGCGCGAGTTCCTCACTCCCGACGTAGGCGATGTTCAGCACTGGCATGGACCGCGCGGGCAGTGAACCACCCATGAATGCGACGCATCGATTCACTGACTCAAGCAATTGGTTCAAAGAAGGGGACGGATTCCAATAAGCATGGATGAGAGGCCTCCCGTCGTACACTTAGGCGGGAAAAAACCCGACAGATCTGCAGGCACCCTATCGCATATTCTGGGACCAATCGCGGGATTTCTTGCTCCACTGATAATCTACGCAATCAGATCCCCTAATCTGAAGGAAGAGGACCCTTTGTTGGAATTGCATCTTGTAGAATCTCTCAATGCTTCGTTGACTTTCCTCATCGCTTTAATTATTCATAGCTTTTTGATGATGCTTTGTATAGGATTTTTCACCTTTTTAGCCCATTGGATATTGTATCTCGTTTGGGCTATCAATGCTAACTCCGCTCTAAATGCAGGGAAGGAGTACAAGTACCCGTTTACCTACCGATTTGTGGTGTGACCGCTGAGGTCAAATTTCGGACGAGCGGGGTCTCAGCGCATTGCGTCTCTAGCACGCTGCGCTGCATCCCATTGAGTCTGCTCTTCTTCGCTTGAGGGTGTGAATTGTGGCACTTCAACAGGGTTCATCGAGCCGTCGATTGCGACCATGAAGAAATATCCTGAGCAGATTTCCTCGGGGTCCCAGTCTGAGCGGGTCATTCTGCATGATCGGACGAGGACACCGACAGTGCGTCGGCTCGTCCAAACGACGCGCGCTATGGTGCGAATTACGTCGCCTTGGTATGCCGGTCGCTTGAATTTCAGCGCGTCGACGGAAACCGTGACAAATTCTTGATGCGCGAACTGGCTAGCTGCCATTCCGGCGGCCGTGTCCATAATCGACATTAGACGGCCGCCAAACAGAGTATCAAGCGCATTTGTGTCGCCAGGAAATACCTCATTCAGCAGCACTACGGGTTCGGAGGAGCGCGGTTCAGCCATCTCTCTCGTTTTGTCCCGCGCGCTCACCCTCCTTGAATCCAACCACGAGCGGATACGTTCAGAATGTGGTTGTCGAACCGTTGCAGTGAAGCGCTGCCGCCGTCTCGCGCAAGCGTGAGCGAGTCTGAATTGGGTTGGTTGCCCGTGATTCTTGAGGACCCCGAGGGGGGGAGAATCGTCCTTTACCCTCATCTTCCGTGTGTGCGGATGCCATCAGAACTACGCACGCGTGAGCATTGGGATGGGCTGGCTCTAATCGCTTCGGCAGAGGAAGTCAGTGGATGGCCAGCCGAAGAGAAAGAGGACCAAGCCAGTCCCGGAGTACACGTAGCGGCCGCAATGGCATCGGGTACCATTCTCGGCCGCCTTCTCGACGATTTGACAATCTACGAAGTCGACGGACCAAGCATTCCCGATCCTGAACCGATGCGGTTACTTCACCACGCCGAAAACGCGCGTGGTGGCATGCCGATCTACGCCCTCGAGCCATCGATGGATGACGAGGGCTGGATTGAATGGATGACCCGCGCGGCCGATGAACAAGTCTCGATGTCTTCGCTTCTATCTAGCATCACAGTCGGGCGGCGATGGAAGAAATTGCGAGCCGCCGCCGTCAGACGCGTCTCCGTAGCAAAAGGAGTCGATTCCGAGCTGGGCGCCGCGGCTGCCTCAAGCGCAGCCTGGTGGACAGAGGAGAATAAGGGTCTGAGCGAAGAACTTCGGAAGGAGCGTTCTTCACGCTTGGTAGCAAGGATGCGGGGTTCACTGGCAAACCTTCGCGAGGGTAGGGTTGATGACTCGGAGTCGCGAGGGCCTTCTCTGATGGTCCCCGTTCATCAACCTAGATTGCACTCGCTGGTCGAGGCTTTCGAAGGATGGCCGGACGCCGAACCGGTAAACACGCTGGGCGCACAGGAGGACTCGTGATGGAAGACGATGGCAGAATCCGCGTCAACGTTGAAACGCAGACATTCCGTTTTATTCCTGGCAATCCGATTATTCATGATGATGCGGTTCGGCTTGCCAAAGGAATCAAGTCTGGACCGTGGGTTGTGATTAGTCACAAGGAACCGCGAGCGACCTTCGTGGTCGAGGAGTCCGGCAGCGTTCTTGTGCACGGGATTTCGAGACTCGAGGTCGCTCGATTGGTTATGCAAGAATTATTGCTCAGCCTCGGAATGTCTGAGGAAGGGCTTCGTTCTGAGACCGGTGATATGCTGATCAGTTTCTCCTTTGGTCGAGCCGTTTTGCTAGATTTGGCTTCGGCTCGCTTCGCGGACGCAACGAAAGATGACCGGATTGGATGCGTCCGCATCGACGCCAAGCGTCATGATTGTGAGATTCTGGTCTTCAACAATGGACATGGCGTCGTCACAGGCCAATCCTCCAAGCGCGTCGCTGAGATGGCGGTACGTCACTGGGCGGCGCAGCTCGATGAGGAAGGCGCATTGGCATGAGCGCGATTGTCGACGGACGCTGGCAAGGTCCCGTCGTCGACCAACACATTCACCTCGATCGCTCGAATCGCTATCTGGCTGCTGTCGAAGAATTCGTTCGAGTCGGCGGAACCGGCATGATGTTGGTTCACAAGCCATCATTCGGTGGAAAACTGCCTATTGACAAGGACGGATATCGCGCGGCTTACAACGAAACTCTGGCGATGGCTGCTGAGGTCCGCGAGCGCTTTGAGATCACGGTGGGAGTCGTGCTCGGACCTCATCCGGTCGCTTGGGAGCATCAGATTGCAGATCTAGGAATGGAACGCGCGAGCGAGTTGCATCTTGAAGCGGTTCACCTCGCCCTCAAACACATCGAAGCAGGAGATGCTCAATGTTTGGGTGAGGTCGGAAGACCACACTATACTGTGAGCGATGAGACCTGGGCGGCCGCCAATGAAAATCTCGCTGAAATTATGGCGGCAGCCGCAGGATCAGGCACTCCAATTCAGCTTCATGTAGAGGATGCCGGTGCACAGACATACTCCGAAATCGCAACGATGGCCAATAGTGTAGGACTACCGCTTAGTCATACGATTAGACACTATGCCCCAGCCGATGTTTCAGCAGATTTCACACACGGCCTCGCTTGCACTGTCAGTGTTGGCCGAGGCAGTGTCGAGGCCTTGGTAGCAAGCCATGCATCGGCCTCGTCCCCATGGGGGATGGAAACTGATTACCTCGATGACCCGCGCCGTCCCGGCGCGGTTCTCGGCCCCAAAACAATCCCAAAACGTACTGATGAATTGTGCGCAGCCCTTCTAGTGGAGCACGACCGGGACGAGGTTGAGGAAATCCTCACAAAGATCCATTCGAAATGGCCCAGTCAGTTGTACGGCTTGGAATTTTGATATCATTTCCAGAAGGGTGAGCGTAGCTTCGGAGTGAAGGTGAACACACCACCCGTGACCATGAGTACTAGGAAACTGAAGAATAACTGCAAATCTCCGAAAGGTAGTGGATGACCAGCGATTTCAAAGATCATCTTCCAAAGTGGCACATTAATTGGTAGGAAGATGAAGAGCATCGCAACACCGAGTCGCTGTCGTAGAAGCACGAACTGGCGACTCGACAACCCCTTTTGAAATCCGGAGGTGTGCAAGCCTCGACTTACGAACCGAATCGGTCAAAGGTGAGACTTCAGTGGGGCGATTCGCGCGTTCATGGTGTAGGGGTTAGCACAAGAGGTTTCCAACCTCTTAGCCCGGGTTCAAATCCCGGTGAGCGCACCACATATTTCCAACTCTGATTAGTCACGCCCATCAAGCCAATCGGGCCTAACCAGTATCGCTCTCCATTTGCCCACTGTGAAGGATTCAAAGAGTGTGGACCAAACGGTTCGACAGATGACGCGTGCCATGGCTTCCGGAATCGCCAGAGATTCTTCTGACTTGGAAGAAGAGTCGCAAATCGTCGGTCGGCAAATATGGCGAATTTTGCCCTATGTCACTCGTTATTGGCAGCGCGCCTTAGGTGGAATTATCGCCAATGTCTTCGCGCGCGCCTTCGATCTGATACCCTTCATCGCGATCGGAATGGCTGCTGATTACTACAATCCGAACAATTCTACATTCTCTGACTCGAGAATAGAGAGTATCGTCACCTCTGATCTCATCCCATCATTTGGCCCGATTGGCTCGATTGAAATTGGATTCGGACTCCTGATACTCTTCTCATTCACGATGCTCGCAATTTTCCAAGGATTCAGCAATCAATTGTGGCAGTCTGTCGCCTACAAGGCTCAGCACGACATCAGAATGGATGCGACGATGTCGCTGATGGATATGGAGGCCTCATATTTCGAGACGAGACAGACTGGAAATCTGATGTCTGTACTATCTGCAGACGTCGCTCAACTGGAAGATATCATATCGGATTCCAGCACGAGCATCATCCGTATCATCACCACATTCGCAGTGGCTTTCGGTATTATGTTCTGGATGTCACCTAAACTGAGTGTAATCCTAATCGCTCCGCTAGTTCTCATCGTCCCGATGGTAGTCTGGTTCTCGACTCGAGTCCAGCGCCGTTACAGAAAGCAGCGCGAGAGAACCGGTGGGATCATCGCCATTCTCGAAAATGTCCTCTCGGGAATCACCGTGGTTCAGGCTTACAATGCAACCTCTTTCGAAGGGGCGAGAATCGAGAGTCAGAGTGGAGATTACAGAGATCAAGCAATTCAGGCAGCATTCCTTCGAAATCGCTTCATCCCCGGCATCTACGTCGTCGCTGGAATCTCCTTCGGCCTACTCGTTTCAGCTGGAGGTTGGGTTATGTCGACTGGTGAAATCAGTGTTGGGCAATTTGTCACATTCTTGTTGGTCTCTACGAGGATGACCATGCCGATGTTCATCCTCGGGATGCTGTTGAATCAACTTCAGAAAGGCGAGGCTGCTGCTCGCCGAGTTTTCGCGATTATCACCCTCGAGCCATCAATTTCTGACTCCGAGGGTGCTATTGTTCTAGACGAGCCAATAACGTCAGTGTCTTTCGACGGCGTAACATTCGCTTACCCTGGAACGCCGGTTAACGTGCTCAATGGCGTCTCTTTCGATGTCGAGGATGGAGGTTTCCTCGGCATCATGGGACACACTGGGGCTGGTAAATCGACAGTGCTGAAATTGGTCGAAAAATTTTACCAGCCACAGGTTGGTTCAGTTCGTATAAACGGCAGCGACATCAATGAATTTACGATTCATTCGGTCCGTTCCCGAATCGGATTCGTTAGTCAAGATCCATTCCTCTTCTTCGGTTCCGTACGCGACAATGTCGCTTATGCGCGCGAGGCCAGTAACGACGAGGTCCGCCTCGCGCTCGAAACAGCTGGAGCGTGGGATTTCGTCTCGGAGATGGAAGATGGAATTGACTCGATGGTTGGCGATCGTGGTGTTCGACTTTCAGGTGGACAGCGCGCTCGCATCAGTCTGGCCCGAGCTCTTCTGATGAACCCAGATGTTTTGATTCTGGATGAGGCGAGCGCGGCTCTCGACGCTGAGACTGAGAAGAGAATTCAACAGTCGCTTTTCGGCGGAGGTAACGGCTCTAACGGCAAGAAGCGACTCACCCTCGCAGTCGCTCATAGGCTGGCGACGATTCGCAACGCCGACGAGATTATTTCGATGGTTGATGGGGCAATCGTCGAGCGGGGAACTCACGTCGAACTTCTCTCCAATGAGAGTGTTTATGCCTCGCAATGGGCTATTCAGACCGGCGAAATCGACGCAGAAGATTGAGGCAAAGGTTGACGCGGTATTCATCTCAGAGGATTCAACATGATTGAATGGGTCAGGGTTGAGCCGGGCCGAGCCGAGATTGGTTCTCAGAACCGTTCAATCCTCTTCGGTGGCATCGGCCCGAGGCATATGGTCGATCTGAAGTATGCATATGAGATTTCAAAAAAACCAGTTCCGATAGCGGAAGCAGAGGCTCTTATCGAAGCCAAGGAAGCGGGATTGTCGAGTGAGTCAGAGTGGGCGGTAGCTCTCGCACAGGGTGCAATCACAGGGGCTGGAGAACTTGAGAAACTCTCCGACCGCTGCAAAGGCAACTACTGGGGTAAGTCTCTCGATGGCCGTCCACACTGGATGAATGACTGGCAATTCCACATCTGTAAGCAGTGGAAAGGTAGCACTCCAAGCACGAGACTTGTTGCGCGTGAGACGAGACAACCGGAATTCGTGCGCTTAGTGAGAGTTGAGATTAGGGAATTCGCCCCAGATCCTCCAACATTACCTACTACTCGAGATATGGGTCGACTGCTTAGAGAAGAGTCATCAATCATCCTTGGTGTTGGAATCGTACCGTCCTTCGTCTGGGCTTACTTCAACGCGAGCTCAGGCTATATCGAGAGCGGCTGGCCTGGGCTCGTCCTTGGTGGAATCATTCTCGGACTCATCACCAGTATCTTCTGGCGTCCGAAGACCATATCTTACCGCATCGGACGTAATTGCGGCAAGGTCAAGCCAAATGAGTGAGTTGAAACTGATATTCTCAATCTCGAGACCGGTCGTCAATTTGCAGTCCTGGTCGACCGGTGAAAATACGCCACTTTCCGCGCAGAACTCCCATTCCGTAATTCCAGTGCAGAGTGTAAGTCACAATCGATGAGAGGAAAATTGTCCAAGGCGTTTTACTTGGCGAGTTGCCTTTAGCCGATCCGAACCATGCGAGCAAATTGTAGAGAAGAATCAGCGTGAGTAGAGTATGAACTCCTACTCTCGGCCAACCTAATGGGACTGTGTCGAGGCTCAAATCCCAGAATTCAGGCCAAGCCAAGCCATCGTTAGCAAGTCCCCAGAAAAAGAAGGCAAAGGCGGCTGTGACTATCGGTGGGAAAGCCGCTGTCATCGTGTGCGTGAAAGCGTGTAATTCAGGATGCTGATGGCTTGCAAGGGTTCGTACCATACCGTAATTTCCAATCTGTTGCTTGACCCGAGAAAGGTCACGGCGACGGTGCCACATCACCGCGGTTCGATCTGTCCACAACTTGTGTCCAGCCGATCTAATACGATGGTCCAGAATGACATCTTCAGCGCCAATCGAACCCTCGTCAAAGCCGTCGACTTCCTCGAGTACTGAGCGGCGATATGCTGAATTCACGCCGGGTAATTGAGTGACTTCCGAGAGTTCTGATTCCCCGACTTTCCCATAATTGGTGCCAGTGGTGTAGATAGTCGAACAGAATGCGACATCGATGACTCTCTGCCACAGTGTCGATTCTTCAGGAGGAGCGAAATTAGGCCCACCTACTCCTGCAACATCCTCTCGTTCAAACCATCGAACCAGATTCGCAACCCAATCTTCGGGTACGATAACATCGTCATCGGTGAATAGGACAAGTTCTGACTCGGTCACTCGAAGAGCCACATTGCAAGCGTCAGCACGTGTGCGAGAGCCAGCATCGTCGACAAAGCGCATACCAGCGGCCTCAGCAGTTACCTTCCCTGGGTCGTTTCCTGGCCCAACAACCACAATTTCGAGAGGTCCTCCGTAGGTTTGGGAACCTAAACCATCGAGGGCGATGGCCAACTCATCGGCATTCCGAACGCTCGGAATAATCACGCATACACTTGGCTCGGCCACACTCCGCCGTAGCCGACTCCCATTTCAACGGCTCTCACCAAATGTCACTGAGAATTGGTATCAAGGGTCGTTACTGACACGGGGCGCGAGGAAGTAAGTCCAAGCCGCGCCGCCATCGTTTGAGTTCCACGAAAGTCTCAGGGGATACCTGTCTTGGAACTCGACCGTTACTTCCTCGGTCAGTCCACTCGCCAACTTGCGGCTAAGGGGGTCAAGGAATTGCAATGAATAGGTTGAATGTGTCGGTTTCGGTGCAACCAATTCCGACATTTCTCCAGCGTCGAAGCGGACATTGACTCCTTCTCCAGCCTCCACGGTCACCGAGACAGTCATCTGATTCTTGTCGAGGCTAAGATCGACCAATTCTCCGACGAATTTCGCCGCTCGTAGTGCTCGTGACAACCTCTCAGAACTCAGAGTTGCCTTGCAATCGAAGTCGAGGTCAGGTTGGCGCGGCTCATTGATCGAACCTGTGTCAAGCCCACGCAAAATGCGGTGAACTTCGCCGACTCGTACATTGATTGCGCCAGTCGCGCCATCGTAGTCCAACTCGACCAAATCATTAGGACCGGCGAGGGTCAAAAGGTCGCGAAGCTTTCCGAGTTCGAGCCCGATTTCTACCGGCTCGACTTCGTAAGTCTCGAAGCAGGCATCTGCTACCGTCACCGATAGCAGTGCCACGTGGGAGCCGTCGACGACGGTCGTACTCAAGCCATTCTCACCCCAACTGAGTTTTGCCTCCTCGGTCAATACCGAGAGCAGATCGACGATCTCTCGCATGAGTTGCTGTTTGGCAGTTACTCGAAGCATCCCAACACCTACTTTCCTTCCCTCCAACGGGGGGTTCTTCATGCTTCTGTAATGAGTCTCCAGCCTATATCAATCCACTACGACCCACTCCGTGGGTCCATCAATGATTCATTGATATTCGCGGAACTTGTGCCCACATGCTTCACATGTGCAAATCTTAGTCTCTGGCTCATCGCTCGACCGAGTCTGCATCAGTACGATGAAAATTCGATCCTCATCGCATTTCGGGCAGAGATAATCGCCGACCCACAGGGTACCTTTGGCGACTTCTTCCTCAACAACCTCAGTCAAGTGTTTGAGCGAGGCTACCGAAGATTTTGCGGTGGTTTTGGAGAGGTCGATGGTTTCACCAGTCATTGGGTCGGTGAACTCTGCACCCTTCCCATCTGAGCCTGAAAGTGGGCCTTCGTAACCGCATTTGTAGTCGGTGCATCTGATATTGCCATCAGGTTGCATGAATCCAAGTGTACCACATTCTGGACAGAACATATGCTAACCTCCTAATGCTGTGTAGTACAGACCTTTCATCGCTGGACGAAGCGGTACTTCAAGGTTCTCAATTGCAGAATCTGCTTGATTCAGCCAATTGTGGCCGTTGCGAGGCGCCAACCCACCCACGCTAATGCTACGCTTCCAAGGATTGTTGTCACGACCATGGTCGCAGTTGTTGATGGGCTTGATTCAGCTAGACGAATCGTGTCTACGGCGAAGGCTGACATCGTGGTGAAAGCCCCGAGCACGCCCGTTCCGAAGAGCAAGATCATTTCATCGCTCACTGCGGCTCCAGCTGCCGCGGCTCCGAGTAGAAGTCCTAGGAGGAGTGAACCCGCGAGATTCGCAGTCATAGTCCCCCATGGCATGGTGTCTGCTGGTAACCACTGCTGGAGCGCGTAACGGGCGACTGCTCCGATGGCTCCGCCGGCTGCGACGATGGCTGCGAGCCTGAGGTCCATACTCGTGGGCGGGCTTGGTGGTTCTTGACCGCTTCCGAGAGGTGGGGGGTTAGTAGCGCGGGATTCAAGCGGAATGGACTTCCCCGGATACTTGTGAAGCTGCATTACGACTGGCGTTTGGCTCGCGTCATCGATGGCGACGGTGTCGTACACGATGAGGTGATATGGACGGGCAAGCGCTCGGCTGGAGCTATTGCTGACCGCTTGTGGGATTTACAACGCGGGCGTCTGAGCCCAGAGGCGAGGACATTAGCCGAGCGCTTCCCGGATGCGCTGGCCGATGGTCTGGGAGCGATGTCTGATGCAGACTGGCCTGCGCTTGATGATGAAGAATCAAAATTTTTCGAGGCGGCTGCACCTATTCTTGCCAAGCGAGGTGTCGCTGACGCGGCTGGCGATACCGACCGCCGCCTCGACATGCTCGTATCTGCCGCAGCAGAGTTGCGGGCAGCCTGGACTACGAGTGAGGCGCGCTGCGTCGAATGGACAGGATTATTCCTGTCTGAAGTCGATCTTGATGCGCAGCGTGACGATATTCCTGCAGCGGTAGCCGGAGCCGATTCAATCGAGTCTGCCGCCACCGCGCTTTCTGTGAATCCACCAGCCCACTCTCCCAGTGAGATTGAGTGGCAGGCGATTAGTGACCACGCTCGTGGCGTGGTGGAATTGACCGGTCGGTTAGCCGCTCACGAGGATGCAATACGCGCTCTAGCAAATCAACACGTGCCGAGCCTTGCCGCACTAATCGGCCCGCTCGGAGCCGCTCGGTTGGTTACCCTCGCGGGCGGGCGCGAGCGCCTTGCCCGCATGCCATCTGGTTCTCTCCAAGTTCTCGGTGCGCATGCCGCAATGGCAGCACACCGCCGTGGCGCAGCACCGCCCAAGCACGGAGCCATCCTATTCAGTATGCCACAGATTTCTCGCTCCCCGCGATGGGTGCGCGGTAAAATCGCTCGATTCCTCGCAGGCAAAGCCTCCATCGCGGTCCGCTGTGATCATTTCGGTGGAGAAAAATGGGACGAGGAGAAGGTTTCTGAAATCCACAAGGAAACTGAAGCAATCAAAGCCAGATTTCCAAGACCTCCCAAGCGCCGGTGAATGAGATGCCTAAACCACTCAAACTCGCATGGGGAATCCGAAAAGAGGGCCGAAGCCTGTGGACTCGCAACGCTGTCAAAGGCGTCTCCGTTCGTGCTGAGAGACGCAAGAAGGATGGACGAAATGAGTGGCGCCGCTGGGACCCAAGTCGTTCGAAAGTTGCCGCAAGTTTACTCAAAACTCGTGGTTCAGCCTCGGCTCTATTGCCCGAATCTGGCTCAACTTGCCTCTATCTTGGAGCTTCTTCTGGAGGCACAGTCAGCCATATCCATGACAATGTCTGTGGAGCCGGAAATCATCATGGAGGACAGGTAGTCGCAGTCGATATCTCTCCTAGAATGATGCGTGATTTGGTAAAACTCGCCGAGCGCCGGCCAGGACTTGTACCGGTTCTAGGCGACGCTCGAAATCCATTGGTAATCGCTCCATATTTGCGAGGAAAAGCCGAGTGGCTACATCAGGATTTGAGTATTGGCGACCAAGCCGAGACCTTCGTCCGCATGACCTCCGCCTTCCTCGCCGATGACGGCACCGCTCTTCTCTCCTTGAAAGCCGCCAGTGAGCGGTGGATGGAAGGTGGCGATGACGCCAGATATCAGCATACAAAAGGCCTCATCGAAAACTGCGAACACCTCGATTTAATCGAGGTCATCGATATCTCGGTATTCGAGGAACAACACGCGGTTTTCCACTGCGTCAGAATTCCATAGCGATTCCAACAACCAATTGAAGCAAGATAAATACCAGCGCCAAAAGGGACACTACTACGGTAACGAGTGCTAAGGTTTTGTCAGGGTGGCTTTGATAATTTGAGGTTTCACTCATTTTTACTGCACCCATGATTAGAGGAATTATCGCCAGTGGTTGGCAACAAACGAAAGATAAACCCGCAAGAACTAGTGCAATGATAATCATCGCTGAAGTGCTTTGGGGGACTGACATCGCCTGTCCTTGGCTGACGAAAATCTGCTGGGGGGCGGACGCTGGCGCATTCGGAACTCCTTGCAGGTC
>Ga0208764_10000461_pt1 | contig 26207 bp, 21 predicted proteins | sample ETNtaG_18_FD_185762 | JGI IMG/M metagenome (GOLD analysis project Ga0208764, IMG submission 185762) | Marine microbial and viral communities from oxygen minimum zone, Eastern Pacific Ocean - ETNP201302SV91 (SPAdes) (version 2) | ecosystem: Environmental > Aquatic > Marine > Oceanic ... | reverse complement strand
TTCACTTGTACAAACCAGTATGTCTGCTGTTTCGATTGAATTACTTTCGCTACTTCTATCTCCTATAGCAAGTCCAACTTTGAGATTAATAACTTTAGCAATTTCCTTTAACTCGTTATATTTCTCTGTTGCTAGAGCCTTTAGTGGAACCACATAAAGTGCCTTTTTGTCTTTTAACTCATTTTTTAGTCTATGGGCAATAGTAAGATGAGCAACTAGAGATTTTCCACTTGCAGTTGGTATTGTTAGCATTATGTTCTTTCCAGAAAGAGCACTTGGCAAAGCCTCCTGTTGCGGCGGATATAATTCTTTAATTCCCCAATTTTTTTTCAAGAATTTGATTAAATCAGAGGACAACCCCAATTTCTCAATACTCATTTCCGAGTCTCCGCTAGAGTGCGCCACGAACATTCTTACAATCGGCCGTTCTAAAGGATGCCGTGTTGGTTAATTCCATCTATGATATGCTGGATGACCTTCTTTAACAGCAACAAATAGGCCTTTGCCAGTTGCACATACCTTCCCATCGGCCACTAAAATCATGTTCACATTAACCCTATCTTCAGATATATTTTCTATATTAGCACTCACTTCTAATTTGGTATTTATTGGTGTTGGTCTCTTAAGTTTCATGCTAAATGATGCAGTTACCGTACAAGGAGGGACATCATTATTACTTTGATCCATTAATGCCATAGTAGCAGCCCAATTTCCATGACAGTCTAACAATGTGCTAATTATTCCACCATTAATAATACCAGGAAATGCTTGGTGCTCAATACTTGTTTCAAAAATCATCTCAAGTCCTTTTTCGGTTCTAAATGATTTAATTTGTAATCCTTTTTTATTTGCTGGCCCACAGCCAAAACAGATACTATTTGGCGCATATTTTTCTTGAACTGATAGGCTGTCATCATTCCTCATGATAGTTCACACATAGCCTAAGGAATTGAATCATTCCATAAATCCTTCATCAGACTACCTTAATTTGAGAACCTTCTCCGGATATTGTTGTCTAGAACTGAGGATAAAGAGAATTTGCCGAATTTGCCTCCCAAAGAGTCTCCGGCGCCACGTGCTAAGAGACGTCGTCATCGTCCTCTAAAAGTAGCCAATCAGTTGCCTCAAAAACGTCGTAAAGAAATTGAAAAGGCGTTGGAAAATAAAACTCCTACTCCTAAAAAATGGGCGCGGGGCACGGGACCTAAATCACATTCTTTCGATCGTAAAAGGATAAAAACGTCTTCGATTAGAAAGATTGATTTTAGTTTATTAGATGTTGAAATCGGTGATTCATGGCCAATTCCAATAACCATTATTCACGGGGCTCGCCCAGGCCCTGTAGTGACAATTTTAGGCGCGATTCATGGAAATGAACTCGTCGGACCTTTAGCTCTGACTTATCTTTGCGGATCTAATTTTATCGGAGAAGGACAAGATATAGATCCTTCTACTTTGGCAGGTACAATTAGAATAATTCCTATTGTAAATATCCCTGGTTATCGCAGACAGACTCGTAAATTCCCTGATGGCCGTGATTTGAATAGAAATTTCCCTGGAAATAATGAAAGTAACACAACATCTAGAATTGCAAATCGTATTTGGAAATCAATAATTAAAACTTCAGACCATATTATCGATTTACACACTGCTGCTCCAGGGAGAACTAATATGCCTCAAATTAGAGCTAATTTAGCACATCCAGATAGTAATCGAATAGCAAGGTCATTTGGAATAGAAACAATTCTAGACAATGAAGGTCCTAAAGGCTCTCTAAGAAGAACTGCTAATAAATTTGGTATTGGTTGTATAACTTATGAGGGCGGTGGTTCAAACGAAGCAGATCCAGAATCCGTTCAAGTCGCAATCTACGGGATTCTTAATGTTCTTCGAGGTCTAAGAATGATACCTGGTTATCCAAATAGGCCATACTTTAGAATTCTAGCATCTGGTTCTGTTTGGATTAGATCAGATCAAGGAGGTTTAATAGATATTCTAGCTCCAGCAGGAAGTTTTGTTGATGAGGGAGAAGTAGTTGCTACTATTACAGATCCTGAAAGACCAGGAGTCAGTCACGACGTTTTATCACCAAATAGAGGATTATTAATTTGTACAGCTACACACCCATTTGTAACCGCCGGAACACCCATTGGTCATTTATTGCCAATGAAAAGTGGTATTAAGACACTTCAGAAAAGACTCGACGATGAAGGTTGCCTAATTATTAGCGGTTCTGATGGAGAACCTCCATGGAGGGAAGATGATGACGTCGAAGATATATCCATTGGAGGCGAATGGTCTGGTGGAAGCCCTGATGCAGAATGGGGTCATAATGAGGTTCCTTCTGTAGAAGACGAGTCATAATTCATTCATCTATGATTCTTGAAGGTATTTCTATCAAATCAACTTCTTCATCTTCAATTTTCTTACTTTGAACATTAATTATTGGTATTGTTGCAGGTAAATCTGGTAATTGAATTTCTGGCATTTGCGTTTGAGTATTTAGTATTGATAAATCAGGGGCAGAAGGCAATTGAGTCTTAGAATAGTCAGGAGTATAATCAAATTTAGTAGGGATATTATAGGCAGTATATGCTTCTTCGAGCCTCTTTTTGTGTGTAATCTTCATATTAATGAATAAAGCGATGGCAACTATTGCTAAAATTATACTTGATAAGAAAACTAAACCAACAGTACTGCCAAGGAATGAAACCAGTAGTTCAAGGAAAGTAGGCGGTGGTATCCAAACTACCATATCAATTTCCCATATAAATTCTGTACTAACCCCTGAATCTTCAATTGTAGCTCTTATTTGTTGTTTACTTGTACCATTTCCACAAAGTAAATCCGTTAATTCATCGTTGTTTTTATCACATTCTAGTGAACTAATCACTAATTTTGTGCCTCCCTCTGAAACATTTTGATATAGGTTAAATTCCCCAATTTCCCATAAAATAACTGTATTCACCTGTGCAGGGATTTTATTCAGCCCTATCACTAGAGTATCATTTACTGCATCCCAATTATATGTGGTTTGAGTTTGTGGTACTGTTAAGACCAGATTCTCTCTTCTTAGATTATCATCTACTAAATCATTACAATCATCATCCACTCCATTCCAAGTTTCATTAGAACCTGGATATATTTCTGGTGCCATGTCGTTACAATCTTCAAAGTCATAGAATCCATCTTCATCATTATCAAAATTATATTTCAGAGGATCAGACATCTTTACTAGTACTTCTTGACCGTCACTTATACCATCTCCATCTGTATCTTCATTATTATATTCAGAGTTTATATTATGAAATTCTTCATAATCTGATAATCCGTCTGAGTCTGAGTCAATATCTAAGAAATCTTCATCAACCTCTTCATCACAATCATTATCCTTTTTATCTAGAATCTCAATTAATGAAGGTGATCGCTCATCATCATTATCCGCACAATCTTGGAACCAATACCACCCATCAGCATCACTATCCTCATCAAAAATCAGAGGATCGGCTCCAAGTTCAGAATATGTATTCACTTCAATTCCATCTGGTAGACCATCGCCATCGGTGTCCCCATCATTAGGATTAGTCGAGGTATTGTAATATTCTTCATAATCTGATAATCCATCATTATCTGAATCTAAATCAATAAAATCTTCATCGATTTCTTCATCACAGTCGTTGTCCACTCCATCTAATATTTCTGTTAGTCCTGGGGACCTGTAGACATTTTCATCATCACAGTCTTCGAACCAGTACCAACTATCTTGATCCGCATCTTCATCATAAACTAATGGGTTAGCGCCCAATTCTGCATAAACATTTACTTCCGGACCGTCTTTTATCCCGTCTCCATCGGTATCTGAATTCTTGTAATCAGTATTGTGTATATGATATTCTGGCCAATCCTTTAAGCCATCATTATCTCTATCTGTAAAATTAAAACCTTCATCAATAAAACCATCACAGTTATCGTCAAATCCATTTAATTTTTCAGGTTTCCCTGGATTAATTTCTGCATTTTGATCATTACAGTCATTGAAATGATAATAAAAATCAGAGTCGTTATCTGCATCGTAAATTAGAGGATTACTCGCCCACAAATTAATCTCTGCACCATCTGTAAGTCCATCAAGGTCTGTGTCATCATTATTTGGGTCAGTAAGATATATTGTTAGTTCTGCTGAGTCTGAGAGGCCATCCGAATCAGAGTCAGCTAAATTTGGATTTGTCATATATGTGTATATCTCATCATAATCATTTATACCATCATTATCTGTGTCTTCATTATATGGGTCAGTTCCCCAGATTAGAGTCTCGTTTTCATCTGATAATCCATCATCATCGTGATCTAGATCAATATCCATCCCATGAGTTATCATTTGCCATGAGTTTAGAGTTCCTGATGTTCCAGCCGTTGTATCTCTTATTTTTAAAGTCCAAGTTCCTAGACTACTTTCATCCCAATGGTGGACAGTATTAAACAACCAATTTGAATAGTCATTTCCACCATCATTATGTTCTTCCGCGAGCCATGACTGAGTTCCATTGGGGGATTCTAGAACAATATCTAGATCGCCTCTACTTGAATGATCAATATCCACTATTATGTCTATACTCTCCAAACTTATATCCTCATTAATTTGTACATCAAACTCACTCCAAGTATTGGTTGAAGTGGGTATACTAAATGAGGGGTTATAAGGACCAAATGTTTGATTAATTTCATTGTCTACATTTGTCCAATTTTCTGCTAAAGAGACTGCTGCTCCTGCATCTATAGCACCAAAGCCATACTTGTGAGATACATCGTGTCCTGCACTGTTGATTTCCCAACTTGAATCATTCGGATCATTTTTTCTTGCGCTATTTACTAAGATATGTTGTACATCTCTCCATGTCAGATTTTCATTCGCATCTAAAATTAGTGCTATTACTCCTGCTGCTAGAGGTGTTGCACTAGAAGTTCCTCCGAATGTATGGGTTACATTCCCATTATCATATCCTGCATCATCAGATGATGTATCTGGGTCATCGTGTATATCTGTGGTGGTTATTGCTTCACCATCTCCATTTGAATGTGCTGCAATTAATATGTTTGCTCCTGGTTCCGAGTAATATGATTGTTCTCCATAATGAGTTATTGCAGAGACGGCAATCGTAAATCTACTATTTGCCCATCCATCATAATTCGCATTATCATCACTTGTAAGGCCATTTCCTGCAGCCCATGTAATGATATTTCCGAGACCATTTCTCCCCTCGTATGCATCTTCTTCAAATGCAGCAAGCATTAATGGACCTGGTGCATCTAAAGTTTGGCCATTATCACTTGGCCCCCACGAATTTGTATAAATATCAATCTCGTCATTCTGGAAACTTAATGCATCTGCTTCTGTTGAATCACCAGCCCAACACGCAATCAAAGTAGAACCAGCCAATGTTGCATCATATGCTACCCCTGATACATGGATTGTATTATCTCCTGCTGCTGCTGCAACGCCTCCTGCTGCTGTTCCGTGTCCGTTTCCACTAGTCGGAGTTGGATCTGAATCACTATTACACCAGTCATAAGAATAAGTAGGTGAATAATTTGGTGCAATATCTGGATGGTCTTTATCCAATCCGTCATCAACCACACTAATGATTATACCAGTTCCTGTGTATGAGTCCCATACTGAAGTAACGTTTGCATCTTCACCTGAAAGTCCAGAGGTTTGTCCAGTGTTTCTAAGATGCCACTGGTCATCAAAGTCTTCATCATTAGGGAGACTTCTGGTGATTTGCTGTTTACTAATAAGAGGTGAAAATGATTCAATTTCTCCATCTTGAAGTAGTTTATTTAGAGTGTTTACTAAATTTGAGGGAGATTCATAAGTCCAAATATATGCACCTTGAAGTACTGGAGCTTTCTCAATGCTTTTCGGTGTGTTTAAAAATGACTTTTGTTTTTCAATTTCTTTATTGGTTACAATTAACCATTGCTTAGTATTTTCTAACTCCTCCATGCTGTAATGCTCTAGATTCGAAACCCTTTGAAATGCTAGTTGTACCGTGTCAGAATAGGTTGGGATAACTAAATTTCCATTTTCTTCTGTCTCCAAATCGACACTATATCCAGCAGATACTATGCCCGAAAATGGTGCAAAAAATAATATCAAGACGGCTATTACTACTCTGCGCATGGCTCTGTCCTAATCAATTAGGCTTTATGTTTTCGTTAAAAATGCATTAGACTTGCATCATTGATTCATCCACTCTGAGATAGCCTTGTGAACCTCGTTATCATGCATTAATTTTCTTTGTTTTTTAGCAATATCGAAGAGATATGCCACTAACTCATCAGTCACCTCGTAATTGTTTTTACTTAACCACCAAGTAATATTCGATCTTCCACTCATATGTCCAATTCGTATTACTTGCTCTAATCCATAATCTTGAGCTGGTACTCCTGAGTAGATTCTATCTGCAAGCCAATGGTCACCTTTTTTCATTGCTTTAACAACAGCACTAGCATGTACCCCAGTTCCTGTTTCAAATGCATCTTTACCAAATACTGGATAATTTCTAGGCAAGGCCACTTCGATATACTCATGTGCTTTCTGCATATAATCGTTAAGTGCAGTAAGGTCATTTTTTATCACTCCCATTAGACTTAGATTCACTAAAGTTTGGTCTATAGGAGCATTTCCTGCTCTTTCACCAACTCCTAATGCAGTTCCATGTATCACATCTGCACCAGCTTCCACCGCAGCTAAGTTATTTGCCACTCCAAGTCCCCTATCTTGATGGCCATGCCAATTTACCTCTATATCCCTCCGTTTTACTCCTGAATCAGGTATTACTTCATCTTGAATAAAGGTTAGCAACTTTCTAACTCCATTAGGTGTGACATGACCACATGTGTCACATATACAAATTCTATCCGCTCCAAGTTCTATCGCACGAGTATATACCTCTTTGATTTCTTCGGGCTTACTTCTAGTGGTGTCTTCTGTAACAAACATCACAGGGATATCGTTGTCGATTGCAAAAGTAACAGCTTTCTCAGCAGTAGAGAGAATTCTTTGCATATCCCAACCCTCTGTATATTGGCGTATTGGGCTTGTCCCTAGAAATGCACTTGCTTGTATCTGTCTTTCAAATTTTGCCTGTAAATCAACTAATGGTTCAATGTCACTTACTACAGTCCTCACAGCGCAGCCTGGTCGGAGTTCATATGAATTCTCAGTCATATGTGAGAGCATAGAATCAATATGTTCAATATGAAATGGACCAGCACCTGGCAACCCCAAATCAACTTTCTGGATACCTAACCTTTCCATAAAATCAATTAATTCAATTTTTTGTTGAATGGTAGGGTTCCTCGCACTTGGACTCTGTAATCCATCTCTTAGAGTTTCATCATCGAACCAAACTCCATGAGGATGTTGAGATGAAATTCTTTTGATGTCATAGTCAATTGTATTCCAATCAAAAATTAGGTCCTTCTCTTCCATGACACCACCTCTCCTTTTCGTTCTGCAACTACCTACCAGGTGCTTGAAACCATCGGGGTGTCGAATTCCAAATCTTTTGCCTGTTTGTTATAATTTTCATGTTCATTTCACACCTTTTTTGGACTCATTTTTAATATTAAGAATAATATTAATATCAGACTCATTATAGATCCTTTGAAACCTATACTAGACAAAACAAGAATTACGAACATGATAGCTAGGTAGCTTAGAGATACAAAAAATGAGTGTGATGCGGTTGGCATCCTATCATTCTCATCATTATCTTCTGTTACATCAATTTTCCAAACAGTTAATGCATACCAGATACTCAGAATCATTGTATTTAAGACAATTAATAAATCATTCAAATCGATCTCATTAAAAGTATTTATCTTACTATAGTTCAGAGGGGCGGTTAATGATAGTAATACTAGGATAATTGAATAAATTTTCATTTCAACTAGAGTTCTTTGTTTACCTTTTATATTAGGCAACATTGGTACTCCTACTTTTTCATATTCTTTTGATCGATATAACGCGAGAGCCCAAAAGTGAGGGGGTGTCCATAAAAAAATCATTAAGAACATAAACCATGGCATATAACCTCCAATATCAAAAATTGAATTAGCGAATTCTTGTAATGAATTTGTAGATATTTGCAAATCACCTTCTGAAGCACACCAACCAATAACAGGGGGTGTAGACCCAGCAATCCCTCCTATCACAATATTTTGTACAGTACTCCTTTTCAACCACATGGTGTATATTATTACATAGAATAGAATACTAAAGAGTGCCCAGAAAGCTGCGACTTCATTAGTAGTTCTAAGTAACCAGAAAGTTCCTATTATTGAAATCATAATTCCATATATTAACGCTATTTCAGGGGACACATCTCCATTTGGTATTGGTCTTTCTGAAGTTCTTTTCATAATTGGATCAATATCTCTGTCATACCACATATTGATACAATTCGCACCTCCCGCTGTCAAATATCCTCCTACAAATACAAAGAACATATTTTCAAAAGTTTGTATATTTATTTCTTTTAGTTTAATCATATCATGACTAAGTATAGCGCACATGGCTGTAATTTGTAGAAGTACTACAACCCTTGGTTTCGTCAAAGAAAATAGAGAACTAGCAAGCCCCTTTGTCTCTGACATGATGACCCCTACTCATCCTAGTCTTTGAAACTCATTGATTGTTATTATCCTGTTGTGGATATTTTTTCACATAAAGTGTAACTACGTTAATAGTTAGTAATAAGGTTGTAATAATTATAAATGTCAATGATGCAATCATTAGATGCAGAAATGATAATAGTTCAAAATAAGTTATTTCAAAGCCATCTAATTTAGCAGAAAGAACATATAATCCTCCTAGTGCTATATTCAATATGTATAAAATACTAGATAACCAAATCCATTTACAAATTAATGCACCATATTCCTCGTCTTTACTTTCTTTCCAAATTATGTAAGATGTAAAGATAAGAATTAGACCAACAATACTGACAACAAATCGATGTATAATTTGCGACTGTGCTTCAAAGTCGGTAACATGTTCCAATAAAGAACTATTACATAGTGGCCAAGAATTAGGAAAACCCAGAACTCCGCATCCTTGATTAGCTCCAGGAGTTGTTGAGACAAATACTCCTACAAATAAAGCGATGAACGTTCCAAATGACAGTAATGCGACTCGATTTTTCCATTTCTTAGCTAGAATAGGATCAAACAGTATCCAACCAGGTAACTCTTCTTTATCTCTAATTGTAGATAGCCAAATCCATATTAGAGACATTAAGAATATTAATGCTGATGCTAGATGGAGCGCTACACTCCAATGTAAATTATCCATTCTAACAGTCACGAATCCTAAGAAACCTTGCCATAATATCAAAATAATCGAGATGAAAGACGCTAGTTCAACTTCTTTAGACAACTCTTCATCTTTCCTTATCAACAGCAAATTAAGTAAAACTAAAGGCCCCAGCAAAGCGCCAGCAAGAAGCCTGTGTATCCATTCTGTAAAAATTTGGAATGAAGTATATGTGTGCCAAGATCCTCTAGAATCAGTTTCATTAGGATTTTCTTCAAACCATTTTCTTTGATCCTCTTCGGAAATATCGAACCCCCATGTTCCAAAACAGGTTGGCCAATCAGGGCATGATTCTCCAGCATCGTAAATCCTAATTACACCACCAGCAGCGATTACAATTATTGTCAATCCAATCAGAAAAGTTGTGAGTTTTTCGACCTTGACTCTTTCGAATCCCACAATCTCACAACCTAATTGTCATAGGTATATTCTTATTTTATTCTTCAAGATGTGGTTCAACATCTATCGGGATTCTATGTTTTAGATATTCTAGAGTTGCAATTTTCATTGGATCTAATACCACTCTTTCTTTTGCATCATCTACACCATATAGTTGAATTAATTCTCCTGAGAATTCTTCTCTTAGTTCATCTTCTGATACAAATAATGGAGCACCCATACTGATTTGTAGTGCTCTGGCACCAATAATTCGTGCTTTTTCGAAGCGGGTATGTGCTCTTGCAGGCTTGACCATGATGCAGAACGGCTAGCGACCCCCACATAAGGGCATTGACTGATTAAATGACATTTAAAAGAGGAGTTTTTATCACATTTATTCTATATTCTTCTCACCAACATGGCTACTGCATTGCCTCCTCCAAGACAAATTGTAACTATTCCTTTGTCCCCCTCAATTCTTCTTAATGCAGTAATTGTATTCATCAGGCAACGCGTACCTGTCGAACCTAGAGGATGCCCCATTGCAATCGCTCCTCCATGAACATTAAACCGGTCTTCAGGAACTTTTAGTGCCATTTGTACTGCGACAGATGCAGCAGCAAAAGCTTCGTTATGCTCTACAATATCTATATCCAGGATATCTAGATTATTCCTTTCTAGAATTTTTTCTACAGCAGATATCGGTGCTGACATCACCCTTCTTGGTTGAACACCTGTTGTCGTATAATCTAATATTTCAGCCAATATCGGCCATCCATTTTCATTTGCTTTTTCTTCCGAACAAACTAGCATAGCCGATGCCCCATCTGAAACTTGACTAGAGTTACCAGCAGTTACTTGACCATTTTCTTTGAATACTGCCTTTAGATTTGATAAATCTTCCATATTTGTATTAGGTCTAATTCCTTGGTCATTTTCTAATTCCTCCATTGTAATTATTTCATCCTCAAGCCAACCATTTTTCCAAGCAGCATTAGCCAATGCATGAGAACGGACAGCATACGCATCGGCCTGTTCTCTAGAAATATTGAATTCTGTAGCCACAATTTCTCCTGTCATCCCCATTGTCGTCTCATCGAAGGCATCGGTAAGACCATCATGTGTCATAATTGACTTTAGTGAACTAAATTCTATATCTTCTCCTTTTTTGACATTCTGGATAAAATATGGTGAATTACTCATTGATTCTATACCTCCCGCGATAACTACATGTGCATGTCCAGCAATTATATCACTAGCCGCAATCATTACTGCCTTCAGACTAGACCCACAGACCTTGTTGATAGTTGTACAAGGTGTTGAATATGGTAATCCTGCATTTATTGCAACTTGTCTTGCAGGAGCTTGTCCCGAACCCGCTTGTAATACTTGACCGATGTAAACTTGTTCAATCAATCCACTATTAGGGTCTAAGTTTATTTTTTCCATGAGTCTTTTTACTGTCATCGATCCCAAATCTACTGCAGAATATTTAGAGAGTGCACCTTTAAATTTACCTTGAGGTGTACGTACATATGCACATATCACCGCTTTGCTCATAACTCTTCGAGTGCGGTCTTGGTCTTGAATAGTGCGCTTTCTAATCTAGTTTTTATGCATGGTTTTCTGAGTTAAAACCATAAAAGTTAGGATTAATTAATTTAGGACGATTTTGAGATTTAACTAGGATTGTTCGAACTGCCCATAAATCTTTGAAGACTCTATATTGTGATGTTTTATCCAGATAATCGACTCCGCTTGTTCCTCCGGTTCCTATACGTCTACCCATGATTCTTTCTACCATTCTTGCATGTGAATGTCTCCATTTCACCATTGATTCTTCCAACTCTGCCACTGCATCTATCAATTTTCTAGGCCAAGCCAAGAGAGGCAATTCTCTATATGATTCTATGAATAATAAACTCGCTCTTGCCCGACTTAATTGTCCATCAGGCATTAGGAATGAAATGGCACTTTTGTGTGCAGAATCAAATCTTACTTTCGCTTTTTCCACATTATCTACTCCATATCCTGCCATTTTCTTTGCAGCTAACTCCCCCATTGACTTATGTGCAGACAAATGTTCATCTACATACTCCTGAACAGCACTTAAATCTCCATCAGTTCCATAATTAGATCCCATAATTGGTGTTCTTGAAATCCATTCCATTAATGATTCTTCTAGTGATGTTTTTGCTATTGCTTCTTCTAAATCTAATAGTATAGCTACATCTTCTTCACTATTTTTTGCTAATTTTCTGAATGTCTCTATCGGATCCATTCCAAACAATCTATCTTCTTGTTTTAATCCGAGTAGTATCTCAAATTTTCTCATTTGATAAGATTCAAATCCAGAAGCAGAACCTAAACCATCTCGGAAGGCTAGGAATCCCTGTGGAGTCAGAGTCTCCATTACTGACCATTGAGTTTCCATTAGTTTGAAAATTTGTGTGGTTCTTCCTAGACTTTCTACAGCTCGAGGAATATCTATCTCTGGAACTTGCTTTTGAGATAATATGTCTCTAACCTCAGCTAATTCTCTGATAACTTGTTTGAACCATAATTCAAATGTCTGGTGCACTATAATGAAGTGCATTTCATCAGAAGAAACTCCTCTTTCTTCGCCTTGAAGACTTAGTAATTTTTCTAATTGTAGATATCTCCCATAGGTCCAATTCTCGTCACTGGTTTGTTTATTCATGCTCGTCCGATAGCGTTTTACTCTTGAATCATTACTGTTGCGGCCGTTCCGATTTTTTTCAGGGTATTTCGTAGGACTGCGCTCTACTTTTTAACTCTGGAAGGTGTAAAACAGCCTCTTTTATGGAAATTTTGATTGGAAGATATATTACAGCGGCCATTCTAATTTTATCATATATCGACCCAATTTCTTAAGCCGAAGAGAATATTTAGGTGTGTAGAGGATGGTGAATCAGTGGAGACGCAACAGAATCAGACTGCTGACGAAGTGATTCGTCCGATTTCTAGCTTACAGGTTGACTCTGCCCTCGAGTTCTCTTTGTTGGGAATAAATGACGCCGAGGAAATATTTTCAGTTATTGAATCTAATAGAGAGTATCTACGAGAGTGGTTGCCATGGCTTGATCGAACCAACAGTGTTGATGATGAGATTTCTTTTATTTCGATGAATCTTGGTGAGTATGAGAAGTGCGCGGGAGTACTTTATGCGATCCGTCTTGGTGGTAAGATTATTGGAACAATCAGTCTTAATTGGATAGACTGGGGTAACAGAGGCTGTGGTGTTGGATATTGGTTGTCTCAGGAGTATACGGGACAAGGCATCATCACTCGTTGCTGCACACGTCTCATTGAACACTGCTTCGACGATATTGGATTGCATCGATTCGTACTAGAGGCGGCTTTGGAGAATTATGGAAGTCGCTCTGTCGCAGATAGACTTGGAATGCGTCTTGAAGGGATTACCAAGGATAGAGAATGGCTGTATAATCACTATGTTGATTCAGCTCTATACGCAATTACTGCTCCTGAGTGGAACTCTCTAAATCAAGATTGAATTAATCCATGGTTCTCAAACGAGATGTTTCCAGGCGGCAATGCTGCGAGCACATCATCTTGTGTTAAACCCGTGGTTTTGGAAATTTTATTTGCCACAACTTCTTTCTTTTCTCTACCTGGAATAATTTTAACATATTTTTCGAACATATTTGAGATTGTTTCTACAGTTCCACATATTGGCAATGGTATACCATTAATGACTCCTATCCCCATTCCTAATTCTAGAGGTAAGTCTCTGTGCCATGTTCTTTTACCTCTTACGACAAAACTACCTCTTCCAAGTGATTCTCCACTTTCTGTTTGTTTTGAAACCTGACTTGGTCTAACATGGAAGGCTGTTGCAGCTGCTCCTCCACTACCCCATGCTCTAGACCAACAAACTGCCATTTGTGCTGCCTGCACCAATATATTCTCATCTAAATTTCTTGCCTCTTCTATGTCTTCTTCTAAGTTCTGGACAATTTCTAGAGAGATGACTCCATCTGGAAGGCTTGTAGTCGTTGTTACTTTCCTGAACCCGTCTTTTAATTTTAAAGAGCATGAAGGCGCTCCATGTAAGTCTGCATGAATGTACAGGTCATTTGAGTTTAGATGCTTCCTGACTATGGTATCATTTCCTCTGGCATCTCTCCCGCCTACGATTATATGTCCACCTTCAAGAATTGCCCATCTATATTTTTCAAACCAAAATTTCTTACTTCTTTGAAGTCCCTTCACCCTTCCCGCTGCAACATCTTTTGCCTTCTTCTTTTCCTGCCTTGCTTTTGCATTTTCAGTATCTTTTAGTGCCTTTTCTGCCCCTTTCGATTTTTCTTTTAAAGTTCTAGCATCTTGGAAGTATCTTTGAGCATTCTGATGCACTGACTTATTAGCTTCTAAGGTCACACTGGAACCAGGCTCTCCCTCATCATCAGGTAGGAAAACTACGAATGTCCCTTTCTCAGGATTTAATCTGTCGATCCACGGGATATCTCTCGACATCTTTGTAACTTCTTGCCATGTATGTTTAGAAATTTGTTCATTAAATTGTTTCATTATATTTTCTAAATGTGTCCAATTTTCTTGCATTGCTTTCCCTAATTCTTGATTAATAGCAGCTTGAGAAAGAAATCTATCAATTGCACTCTTTTGCTGATCTGCTCTTCTTTCAAGTTTCGCTTTCTTTTCTCCTTCATCTTCTCCTATACTAACTAACTTCTCTTCTTCTCGGCGACTAAATGCGGAAGCATCATGAGATCCAAATACAGAATCATAGCCATGGCATAATGTGGGTATTTCAACTGACAAATCTTGATCTAAATATTTTAGATCAATCGGTGCAATCTCATTTACCCCTTGAGCCACGATATCCTTATCCGATTTTTCAATATTATTTTTCCACAAATCTAGCATTTCTTTGTTTTCAAACCACATTCTACTAGACTTTCCTTCTGCCAATTCTTCTAACAGTTCAAGTATTGCATTGTTTATCTTATCTCTTTCCTCATTATCTAAATTCTTGGAACTGAGATTTTCATCTAGTCCAGCTGATGCACAAACTGCACTGCCATATATCCTTCCAAGGTTTCCTCTTGCAGCCAAAGTTCTAATCAAATCCTCGTCACTTTCATCGAGTAACTTATCTAAAGCCTCTCTATTTATTTCTCGAGGATCTACTGCAGCAGGAGGGATCTCGTATTTTATCCCTCTTTTTAGTGATCTACTTGCGTATTTTGCGTGTGTTAAAGGTTGAATTATTATTCCTTCATTATCTAGAAGTAGTACATTTCCATCTCTGAAAAGTTCTATTATTAATTTTAATTTGCCGCTTCCATGTTCAAAAGTCAAAGCAACAATTCTATCGAATCCTACTTGTTCAACTTCAATAAGTCTTGAGTTATTGAGATGTTTTCTAAGAACCATGGCAAATTGTGATGGTTGTGATGGCATTGGTCTATCGCGTTGAGAAAGATACAATCTTCTTCCGCTAACTATTACCAAATCTGAAGAAGGTGACCCCTTAGGATTTAGTCGTATTACTACCTGTTCATAATGGGGTTGATATGCCTTTCTTGCCCTTGCCCCAACCATCTCCGAAAGCTCACGCACAACACGTGCGACGTCAAAAGAGGAGGCCTGTTCACGCATGTCTATCATTATCCGGTAAGAGCCCTCCTTCATCAGGCAATCGCTTTACACTATTTGTCATAATTGGATAGAAGCATGGAATTTCTCAATTTCTATTAACATATCTGGTTCATGAGAATATTGATTCGAAGGAATCATCATGGTTTCAGAATTTGGAATTCTATTTGCTATGTTTTCTACATCCATTAATCCATGTAACTTATCTGAGTCTGCGGCCATTATTGCACATGGGATATTTATTTTTGATAAATCTTGAGGGAGAGAATATTTTATCAAAGATCTTGCAGATAATCGTATTCTTTCAAAATTTTGAGACAATAATGTTCTTCGATAACGAATTTTCTGACCTTCTTCTTTTACTTTACGTTCTACCGCCCATATAGCCATCTTGATTAGCCATTTTAGAGTAAATTTAGGCAATGGTAGTTTGATTAATATTTTTGCCCATAACGGAAATTTAAAATTTTGGTTCGGTGCGATAAAGATTGAACTGCGAGCTGTAAAAGCCTCTCTCTGCAATCCATCAATTAGTATCGTTGAACCAAGAGAAGAAGAAAACAAATCAAATTTATTTCTTAAATTGAGAAACTTTATTATTTCAGCAATATCATTAACAAATTGATCCATATGGAAATCTTTTTCCTTCATTTTGTTTGTAAAAATTGCACTTGATTTCTCGCGTGTTTCGATGTAAATTATTTCCCTCTTTCCAACCCACTCTGTTAGAAGAGGCCTCCAACCTTCGAAAACTGAGCCCCATCCTGGTACCATAACTATTGGTGGCAACTCATCTTCATTTTGTTTCTTAGGACTCCAAAAGAATACTCTTAGTGAGACATCTTCTGTAACTTTAATCCATTCTTCATGACCTTTAGAATTTGGAAGTTCAGGAAAACCTCTCCAGTGTTGCTCCAAGTATTCACATCCATTAGCATTAAAGAAGACTAACGAGATCTTCTTCCGCCGCCCGATCTACGACTTCTACCACCAGAGCGACGACTTCTACCGCCAGAGCGACGACCTCCGCCACCTGATCTTCTAATTCCTCCAAATCTTATACCTCCTCTTCCGCCGTAAATTCTTCGACTCCTTCTTCGATGGAACCATGGTCTTCTATACCATGGGCTTCCAAAGTAAACTCCTCCGAACAACCCACCTCCTCCATGGTGGTGGTGATGATGAATTTCGTTATTGCTGTTAGGTTCTAAATTTTCATACTGGTCATTATTTCCATCAAAATACATGATGAATAGTAAAGCTAACAAAATAGGGAGTAAGCAACATAGTCCTAAGAATGTAAGGAATTCACCTACGTCGCTGGGTGATTCAAGTTGACTAATTCCATTGTCATCAAACTTGTACCAAACCTCTACTGTAGAATTCAATGGTAATTCTTCATCCTCAACATACTCCAAACAGTAGTCACTCCAACTTACTAAGAATAACTCATCTTCTGCAAAATATTCTGTTCCTGATATTGAGTAATTATAGTAAACATCAGCATAGCAATTATATTCGTATACCCAATAGCAATCATAATACTCATCATAATACTCATCATACTCGCAACTTTCGTAAGAATCGTCATATTCAATCCATTCAGTTCCTTCAAGAACCATACCTTCTGTTTTTCCCCACACTTCATCTATAGATGGCGCTAAGGCTGAAGCTGCAAGCGATACTATAATTCCTAAAGAAACAATAATTGCTAGGAAAAGATATCCTGGGTCGTCTGTCATCCAGTCGAAGGCACCCTTATTGACCCGAACTGTAGGGGTTGCAGGCGTAGAGTCAGCAGCTTTTGTCCCCTGCATTTCTTGATTTATTTTATTCATATTGAATTCATGTTGCGCTTGTGCCATTTCTTCTTCTCTTTTGATTTTCATCATTTCAGTATGATTCATCATTTCTTCAACAGTTTCTTTTGAGGCTTCTTCTTCCTCTTTTTTCCCCCACCATTTATCTTCGCTCACTGTATCACCTATATTGGACGCTATATGAGGTAATTATTCATATTAACTGAGTTTTAATTAAATTCATGCTCATTAACGACATATTTCCCCTCTTCAAATTTTATTTTTCCAGATTTGATATGACCTTTAAGATGAGATAATGTCTGATTAACCAATAGTTCAGGATGAGCACTAGGAGTATCTTCATATGACTTTTTAGCAATTTCTTCTAAATCTTTAAAATTATTTTTTACTGCATCAAGTACTAATTTATGTCTCTTACTCCGATGTTTTATGTACCTACTCAATAATTTTTCAGGATTGGCAGAAAAAGGACCATGACTCGGAAATAAAAGAGGAGGATTTAACCGCTTCATTCTTTCCAATCCCTCAAGATATTTGTTCATATCTCCGTCACTTGAAGGCACAAGAATCGTGCCAATAACTGTGACATTATCTCCACTTACAATGCCTGCATCTCCCACCAAACAAATGTGCCCAGGACAGTGTCCCGGAGTTTCAATCACACTCCAAGATATAGAAGACTCATTTCCATTGAGTGTGAATGAATCATTTTCTCCTAGGACTCTATAATTTTCTGATTTTTCCAATGTTTCTAATGTTTCTTTGCTTGCCCATATTGGTGCTTGGTACAAATCTTTTATTTTTTCTAAATCGCCAATATGATCTTGATGTTTATGAGTGAAAATAGTAGCCCTGATTTCACTCCCAGTCGATTTTATCTCATTTATTTTCCTAGATAATATTTCTAAAGCCTCGTCACTTTTAGCTGCGGGGTCTATGATGACTCTATCTCCACCTGCAACTCCTAAAACATAGCAATTTGTATGTGTAGCAGGAGGAAGAGTCTGAGTAGGTATTGGAATGCATTCTACACCCGGTGCAAATTCTAAGATATGATATCCCCTCGATGGTCTTTTTGCTAATTCATCAAAAGCAGACAATAAGTCTACATTTTTTTTCATGGCTCTGCAGATATCTCTAACTAATGTTACCTGAGGAGGAGGCAATCTAACTTCATGATTAAGCCAAGATTGAAGCAGAATCTCTGGCTTCCACCACTTATATTCATCAAATTCAGACATACCTTTTGGAAATCTTGGCTCAATCTTTGAATCTTTAATTGATAAATGATGAAATGTATTTGTAAATCTAACTGGCGCAAAAGGCGGCATTGTTCTAACAGCGACAATTTGTGATTCGAAGTTTTCAATTTTCATTTTTCCTTCTTTAACAAAATTCCCCCATTCTTCCTTATTATTACAGATTTTTTCCTGTATTTCCTCATTAACTAATTCTAGAGACCCCTTTCCATCAGGTGCAAATCCTACTTCTTCAACAAGTTCCCTAAGTAAAGTGATGCTTGAGACACGATCATGAGTTTGAGCTAGCCAATCAGGATTTTCCTCGGCGACTTTCTTATCTATGCGACTCACTCCGCCTCCTGGAAATGCCCAAAAATCAGGGAAAGAGGGGACTCCCGAAACTCTATGGCATAGTAAGATTTCACCACTATTATCGTCGATTCTACTTACTATAAGGGATGCTGAAGGTCTGGGAATTGCAACACTAGCCGGGGGTATTTCAATGCCCTCCGGTAATTCATCCATGTTATCTCGAGGTGGTTGATGATTTCAAACCAGCCTGTCGAATGACTCAAGTCTAGCAGGTTAATCGACAGTCATGATTGACTATGTGCCCATAAGTCACAGAGATAATGAGAATGGTACAAAACTCTTTGAAATTTTGATGCCAAGATTTGGTCTTGGTGTTTGGCAAATGGATAATGAAGCATGTAAATCCTCTATCATTTATGCGCTAAATAATGGCTATCGACTAATTGATACCGCTACAGCCTATGGTAATGAAAATGCTGTTGGCGAGGCAATAAGGAATTCAGGAGTTCCTAGAGATGAGATTTTTGTTGTTACCAAACTGAGAAGAGTTCACGCAACCGGTTTTGAAGAAACTATAGTCCGATGCCGAGAAAGTTTACAGCGTCTTGGTCTTGATTATGTTGATCTATACTTGATACATGCTCCTCCCGAAGATATCTCAGTTCGTGCAGAAGTTTGGAAAGCTATGGAAGAATGTCTGAGATTGGGATTAACAAGATCAATCGGAGTTTCAAATTATGGCTTTAATCATCTGAAGGCAATGCTTGATTATGCCAAAATATTGCCTGCAGTCAACCAAATTGAGGTACATCCATGGTTACCTAGATCTGAATTAAGGAGAGCTACAATCGAGATAGGAGCAATACCAATGGGTTATTCGCCATTAGCAAGAGGTCACAAAGTCAATGATCCTAATCTTGAAAAAATAGCCAGTTTGATAGGTTGCACTCCTGCTCAGGCAGCTATTAAGTGGGTTTATGATACTGGTTCAATAACAATACCTAAGTCTAGTAATCATAATCGAATAAGTGAAAATTTAAGTGCTCTAGAATTTGATATATCTAATTTTAGTAATCAATTTTCTCTACTTGCAGAATCTTATGTCTCAGGTTGGGATCCTACTAGTGAACCTTGAGTGATATTATGAAGCAACCCGAAACTATTGAAGAAGAGCTGGAAATTATTGCAGCAGCTATAGATGCTGGAATCAATCCTTTTCCTCCTGTTAAGGAGGCAAAACCTTGGGGGAAAATAGTTCTTGGGTGGTTTATGATTGTAATGATGATAAGTTGGGTTTCTCAATTATTATATCGTTCCTTAGACTTCTAATTGCTTATATTTCTTTAATTCATTTGTTGTATTCCATTCCGTACGATTGCAAATATTATAATTATAATCCCCAGAGACATACAACAACATCCGGTCATCATCTCACTCATCCCATCATACACATTCATTCCCCAAACGCCGCTTCTAACTGGTTGAGATCTACCACTAAGGTACATAACTAATCCAAAGATTATAGAGAATATACCAATGAACATTGTGTTTTTTGTAGAACTTTTTGATTCTTCCGAGTCATCAGAGACTTTGGTTTCTTTGTAGTAAAGTCCCCCTCCCTTAATCCAACCTGAATCTTCAGAAATTTCATTTTCATGTTTAACTTTCATATTAGGGTCTTCAGATTTACTATGTTTGTAACAATACTTACTTCCATACATTACACGGCCATTACATTCAGGTATAATGCAAGGGCTACCCACTGCCATATTCTTCTGTGATAGAGCATTGTAATAATCTTGTTCCTTGTTATGGTAATGGTAGTCCCTCCCGGATTCGAACCAGGGTCGTGGGATCCAGAACCCCACATGATGGACCACTACACTAAGGGACTAATGACTCTGCGAGATGGCATCTCTATTTCAAGAAATCCGAGAACAAGCGTAAGCCTTTATTTTAATCTAAAACTTGCATTAAGTGATTCTAAACTTTCTTTACTAGGTCTTAATTCATGTTCAGGAAGTGCCATTAGCGGGGTTTCTGTTAAATCTAATGTTTCAGTAGCAGTTTTTTTATCTGGATTATAATATAGTAAACCAGTCACATGTCTACTTTCTTTATCTGCCTCATGTATTGCTCTTAGAGCTTCTACTGGATCGGTAGGGTCATGTTCATTATCTACCGTTTCCAGTCTTAATATTGATCCATCGAATAACTCTATTTCTTTGTATTCACCAGCAGGAACTTCTACCGCCTCAATTGGTGAGAAATGTGCGATATAATCCACAATATGCAAAACTTCATCATTTTCTTTTACATAATTATAGGATTTGTAAGATTCATCATTATTCGCAAATGTCACACATGGTGATATAACATCAATAATTGCCATTCCTTTGTGACTTAGGGCGGCTTTCAGGAGCGCTGTTAATTGCTTCTTACTTCCTGAGAAAGATCTTGCAACGAAACTACAGCCCAAATTAACCGCCATAGCACACAAATCAATTGGCGCTTGTTCATTCGCAACCCCCTTTTTCTTTTTTGAGCCCTTTTCTACAGTAGCACTATATTGTCCCTTTGTCAATCCATAAACTCCATTGTTTTCTATAATGTAAACCATGTTGAGATTCCGACGAATTGCATGTATAAATTGACCAATTCCAATACTTGCAGTATCTCCATCTCCTGAAACTGCTAGGAATGATAGATCTTTATTCACCATATTTGCACCTGTTGTAACTGATGGCATTCTTCCGTGTACAGTGTTGAAACCATGACTCCTTCCAAGCCAGTAGGCTGGTGTTTTCGACGAACAACCAATTCCGCTCATTTTAGCAATTCCTTCCGGCTTAATTCCATTTTCCCAAGCTGCTTGGACTATTATATTTGAAATTTGGTCGTGCCCACAACCTGGGCATAGAGATGATTTTCCTCCTTTATACTCTGATTTTTCTAAATCAATAACATTCAATTTTACAATACTCATACTTATGCCTCCTTTAGAGTATCGAGAATCAAATCGCTGTACACTCTTGCTCTCGGTGGTAACCCGTCGCTATATGCAACACTTTTTATTTTCGTAACTAAATGATTGGGTAACTCTTTTCTTAGGATGCCAAATAGTTGTCCATCTCTATTTATTTCAAGAATAATAGTCTTTTCATGTTCTTCAATGAATGATTCAATTTGTGAGTGATAAGGCAATGCTCGAACACGACAAGTACTGACTTTAAGTCCTGTTTTTTCTAATATATCGTCAATTTCTACAATAGTATTCTCCATAGAACCGTAAAAGATTATTCCCAAAGCTTTTTCTTTTTCCTCTCTAATTATTGGTTCAGGAAGAACATTTCTTGCCCCATCTATTTTTCTTCTTAGCCTTTCCATAGTAGAATTATATACCTGTGGGTCTTCTGAATATATACCATCCTCATCGTGCCCCGTTCCTCGATAAAGAATAGGATCAAGTCCACTTCCAGGTAAGGTTCTGTATGCGATCCCATCGCCATCTACATCTCTATAACGTCCATAATTAGCAATGGAATCCATTTGCTTTTGACTTGTTATTATTTTCCCTCTATCCATGGGGATATTTGGATATTCAAATCCAGCAGTAGACCATCTATTCATCCCTAAGTCCAAATCACTGAATCCAAATACCATGGTTTGGAATTTATCTGCATAATCAAAGGCTCTCCAGCCGAACTCAAAACACTCATCTACATTTCCTGGGATTAAAACAATATGTTGCGTATCTCCATGACTCGCTTCGTAAAGCATAGATAAGTCACCTTGTTGAGTCCTTGTTGGTAGACCTGTTGAGGGGCCAACTCTATTTACATCCCAGATTACACCAGGAACTTCTGAGAAGTAAAATAATCCAATAAATTCTGACATCAGAGATATACCCGGGCCACTTGTGCATGTCATACCACGTCCCCCTGCCCATCCAGCACCAAGTACCATACCTGCTGCTGCCAATTCATCTTCAGCCTGAACTACTGCACAAGTAGAGCCACCATCTTCAGCTTCTCTCAATTTAGGGATCCAGCTAATTATTGACTCAGCAACAGATGAAGATGGAGTTATTGGATACCAAGAAAGCATGCTAATGCCTCCATATATGGCTCCTAGTGCGACAGCTTCATTTCCCTCAATGAGGAATGTATTAGGGTCTTTTTCTCTTGCTTCAACTAAATATTCAGAGTCATAACTCCAATTTTCTTCTGCGAAGGCTCTTCCCTCAGAGATTGCCTGTATATTCCATTCTATTGCTTTTTCTTTGCCACCGAATTGTTGGGCAACAGCGCCCTTTATTGCATCTTCATCAATTTTTAGTATATGTGCGAGTGCTCCTACATAATACATATTTGCCATAAGTTTAGCCATTCTTGGGCTAATCTTTCTTGCCATTTTTGTCATTGGCATTGGAAGTAATACACAGTCTTCTCTATCAATTGGTAGTTTCACATCTTGATTGTAAATTATTACAGTACCCGGTTCTAGATTCTTTTGATCCTTTTCCCATGTATCTTTATTCATCATAATTTGGATATGTGTATTATCTCCCGGCGCTTGGTAACCTGCATCACTTGCTCTTATGATAAACCAAGTCGGTAAACCTGAGATATTACTTGGAAACAAATTTTTGCCACTGACAGGGACTCCCATCTCATACATTGAATGTAATATTATTAGATTTGCTGATTGAGAACCAGTTCCATTTGCAGTTGCTATATTGATGGTAAAATCATTAACTCGGTGGGTCATTGCTTCACATTCTCCATTGGTTTCATGGCCACTCAGGTGCTTGAGTGAGTCAACTGCCGTAGCCAACCAGTCTTATGTATTCCCGTTCACCAATCCGAAAATTTTGACAAAAGACCTTCCGTTGCGGTTTTTTATTAGATTAGTGTCCGAGGCTTCATGCCTGTACCCGAGAGTCTACAAAATGCATGGGATAATGCAGATACTGAATTATCAAAGAATGAAGATCCTGATGCTGCACTCGCGATACTTCGTTCAGTAGCGTGGGATAACTCTGAAAATGCAGTACAGAGAGCAAAAACTCTTTCTTTAGCAGCTAGTATATATGTGGTTAAGGCTGACCTTGACCCCTCCTCTAGGAAGGCGAATTTAAAGCGTGCATACAAGCATTATTCCGACTCTCTAAAACTTGACCCTAAATCAAAACAAACCTTACGTGAGAGAGGTAAATTAACTTCACTAATGGACCAAGAAGGAATTTCTATCGGCCAATCATTTCAAATGATGGATAATGGCAGCCCTACACCCTTAGGATTATTAGTTGGTTTGATAGTAATAATGTTACTTTTATCTTCAGTAAAGGTGCTTGCAGATTTTTTGGATCAACCTGCTTCTGATTCTCAGGCAACTATGCAGATATCATATGTCCCTAATGGTATGGATGAGTCTAGTAGGACTACTGCTACTATTGTTATTGATTTATACTCAGAAGATGCTCCAAATCATGTTGAGAATTTCATAGGTCTATCTAATAATGGTAATTATGATGCTACCATTTTCCATCGTATAATTGATAATTTTATGATTCAGGGCGGGGACTTCGAGAATAGAGATGGTTCTGGAGGACATACTTACAAGTGGTATGGTTATTGTAATGGTTCAGAGAAATCAAACTCAGATGAATGTAATCAGAGTGATTGGTCGATAGGTGATGAGGCAGATAATGGCTTAACTCATGAACCAGGGGTTATTTCTATGGCTAAAACATCATCTCCTAATACAGGCGGAAGTCAATTTTTCATAGTTCCTGAAGACAGCAATCCTAGCCATCTTGATGGTGTCCATACAGTATTTGGTAAAGTTTCAAGTGGACTCAGTTCCGTAACCGCAATTAGTAATGTTGAAACAGGCAGTAATGATTTACCAGTATACGAGGTACGTCTTCTTACTGTTTCAATCTCTTGATTGTTCTACTAACTTGAAGTCACTCATTAGGCATATTCTTGTGCTTACTCTTAGCGGCTATTATCATGGCCTCCAGTGACCCGTTCTCGGCGAGGTCAGAATTTGACACATTTTCAGGAGAAAAAGCCACCTTCATGTCAATCAAGGAACTTGAACATCAAGGTCTTTGCAAACTGGATACTCTTCCATTTACTATTCGAATTTTGCTAGAATCGGCTCTTAGGAAATGTGATGGATTCCTAGTGACAAAAGAAGATGTCAAGAGAATAGCCTCTTGGTCACCTACTATGAAACCTGAAGAAATACCTTTCAATCCTAGTCGGGTTATTCTTCAAGACTTTACTGGAGTTCCTGCAGTAGTTGACATTGCTGCACTCAGAGATGCAATGGTTGAATTAGGGGGTGATCCGGAAAAAGTCAATCCTCAAGTTCCTGTAGATTTAGTTATAGATCATTCAGTTCAGGTTGATGTCTCTGGTATGTTTTCTAATGCTAGAGAAAAGAATCTTGAGATAGAATATAAACGTAATATGGAAAGGTACAAATTTCTTAAATGGGGTCAAATGAACCTTGATAATTTTCGTGCAGTACCTCCTGGTAGAGGTATAGTTCATCAAGTAAATCTTGAATGGATTGCAAGTGTGGCAAGATTGGAAAACGATCTATGGATTCCTGACTCTCTTGTAGGTACTGATTCTCACACTACTATGATCAATGGTCTCGGAGTCTTAGGTTGGGGTGTGGGTGGAATAGAAGCAGAGGCTGTAATGCTTGGTCAGCCTATTTACATGCTCTTACCAGAAGTAGTAGGTTTTGAGTTAACAGGATCATTGAGGCCAGGAGTGACTGCTACTGATATGACTCTGAGGATTGTAGAAATGCTTAGAGAACACGGAGTCGTATCAAAATTTGTAGAATTTTATGGCTCAGGTATGGCTAATCTCAGCCTTCCAGATAGAGCGACTATTGCTAATATGGCTCCTGAATATGGGGCGACTTGTGGCTTTTTCCCAGTAGACCAAACTACTCTTGACTACATGCATCTTTCAGGTAGAGATAGTTCTCACATAGAGAATGTAAAGAGATACTTCAGTGCTCAAGGAATGTTCCATACTAATGAAACACCGGTTCCTAATTTTACTTCCTCAATTTCATTAGATTTGAGTACTGTTGAACCAGCATTGGCAGGCCCTAAGAGGCCCCAGGATCGTGTTAATTTGTCGGATATGAAAGAGCATTGGCTAACAAGTCTCAACGCACCATCCGGTCATCAAGGTCATGGTATTGATTCTAGTAAGAATGATGCTTCATCTTATATTGAAGAGCGTGAGGTAGAGTTACAGCATGGAGATATTGTTATTGCAGCAATTACAAGTTGTACAAATACTAGCAATCCTAGTGTTATGTTAGCCGCTGGCCTTTTAGCAAGAAACGCCCGATTAAAAGGATTAGAGATTAAACCAT
>Ga0208764_10000460_pt1 | contig 26219 bp, 28 predicted proteins | sample ETNtaG_18_FD_185762 | JGI IMG/M metagenome (GOLD analysis project Ga0208764, IMG submission 185762) | Marine microbial and viral communities from oxygen minimum zone, Eastern Pacific Ocean - ETNP201302SV91 (SPAdes) (version 2) | ecosystem: Environmental > Aquatic > Marine > Oceanic ... | reverse complement strand
TCTTTATATACGCTAAAGACAATAAAAAAAAAACAAAATACTACTCAAAGTTGCATGATCATAATTTTTATTGGTAGTTTTGAATAAAATGATAGTCTACAAACTTACCAAAGTTATATTCAAAAAATTATGACGACAGAAACGACAAAAATACCAAACTCGCTACAAGAGCATTGGATGCCATTTACATCCAATAGAGATTTTAAAGAAAATCCAAGATTAATTACTGAAGCAAAAGGCGTCTATTTAAAGAACCATCATGGAAAAACTATGATAGATGCAAGCTCAGGATTATTTTGCAATCCTCTAGGTCACGGAAGAAAAGAAATAACAAATGCTGTAGCAAAGCAATTAGAACAATTAGATTACTGCCAACCCTTTCAACAAGGTTTTGGTGGCTCATTTGAATTAGCTAGAAGAATAGCAAAGCATACACCAGGAAATTTAAATAGAATTTTTTTCACAATATGTGGATCAACAGCAGTTGAAACAGCTATTAAAATTGTAATTGCCTATCATAAAGCAAAGGGGCAAGGGCAAAGATTTCGTTTTGTTGGTAGAGAACGCGCTTATCATGGAATGAATATTGGAGCTACCTCTGTTGGAGGAATGGTTAATAATGTAAAAACTTTTGCAAGTGTACTTATGCCTGGTGTCGTTCATATGAGACACACTCATCTAAAAGATCATAAATTTGTTAAAGGTCAACCAGCTACAGGCGCTGAAATGGCTGAAGATTTAGAACGTATATGTGCAAATTTTGGTTCAGAAAATATTGCTGCCTGTATAGTAGAACCAATAGCAGGATCAACAGGAGCTTTAGTTCCTCCAAAAGGATATTTAAAACGTTTAAGAGAAATTTGTGATAAACATGGAATAGTTTTAATTTTTGATGAAGTAATTACAGGTTGGGGAAGAACAGGTTCCGCTTTTGCATCTCAAGAATTTGGTGTTACTCCGGATGTTATGACAATGGCAAAAGCAACTACTAATGGCGTAGTTCCTATGGGAGCTGTAGCTGTAAAAGAAGAAATTTATGATGCGGTTATGGATGCATCTCCAAAAGGAGCTGTAGAATTATTTCACGGCTATACCTATTCTGGCATTCCAGTTTCTGTTGCTGCAGCTTTAGCAGTTCAGGACATTTTTGAAAAAGAAAATATTTTCAAAAAAGTGAAAGAAATGTCCCCATATTTTTTAGATGGAATATTTTCTCTTAAAGACCTTTCTGTTGTAGATAATATTAGAGGATATGGAATGTTAGCTGGAGTGGATATGAAATTAAAAGAAAAACCAGGTAGAGCTGGCTTCGAATGCTTCAAAGCTTGTTATGAAGCAGGAGTTAATTTTAAAGCAACAGGAGACTGTTTGATTATTGCTCCACAGTTTATTTGTGAAAAAAAACATATCGATGAAATAATCGAGAAGTTGAGAACTGGTATTTCTAGCTACATGAAAAAGTAATCATGCGTATAGGAGTTCCTAAAGAAATTAAGCCTCAGGAAAACAGAATAGGACTGACTCCAGATAGCGTAAAAATCTTAACTTCAGAGGGGCACGAAGTTCTAGTTGAAAATAATGGTGGCTATGAAGCAGGATTTGATAATGAACAATACAAAAAATCTGGTGCTAAAATAGTTAATAAACCTGGAGATATTTTTAGAGATTCAGACATAATTGTAAAAGTTAAAGAACCTTTATCTAGTGAAATAAAAATGATTAGAGAAGATCAAGTTGTTTTTACGTATCTTCATTTAGCTGCAGCAAAAGAATTAACAGAGGGTTTAATAAAATCTAAATCTGTTTGTATTGCTTATGAAACCATAACTGATACCAAAGGAAGATTGCCACTATTAGCACCAATGAGTGCGGTAGCGGGAAGAATGTCTGTTCAGGCTGGAGCTCATTGTTTAGAAAAAAACCAAAAAGGAAGAGGTATATTGTTAGGAGGCGCACCAGGGGGCGAACCAGGCAACGTCGTTATACTTGGTGGTGGAGTTGTTGGTGAAAATGCGGCCATCATAGCTACAGGTATGAGAGCAAACGTTCATATAGTTGATAAGTCATCTGAAAGATTAAAACAATTAACAGAAATTTTTGGTAATAAAATTACTCCACAATTAAATAGCAAAACTGATTTAGAAAAATTAATTTCCGAGTGTGATTTATTAATTGGAGGAGTTTTAATCCCAGGAGCAGAAGCTCCAAAATTAGTAACAAGACAAATGATAAAAAAAATGAAAAGGGGATCAGTGATTGTTGATGTTGCTATAGACCAAGGTGGTTGTGTAGAAACAAGCAAAGCCACCACTCACGCAAACCCAACTTATATTGTTGATGGTATCGTTCATTATTGTGTAGCTAACATGCCAGGTGGAGTTCCAAGAACATCAACACTTGCATTAAACAAAGTTACCTTGCCTTTTTTATTAAAGCTTGCAAAAGAGGGCTGCAAAAAAGCTTTATTAGATGACCCGAATTTTATGGCTGGATTAAATGTTTATAAAGGAAATGTAACCTATAAAGCCGTTGCAGAAGCATTCGGTCATAAATATATTTCTCCAAGTGAATTAATAGGTTGATGTATAAACCGTTGCCAAAACAACTAACAATCAAAAAGTCTCCAATAGACGGTTTAGGATTATATGCATTGGAAGATATTGAAAAAAATTCATTTATTGGCGTAACCCATGTTAGAGATGAACAATTTGAAAATAAGTATATAAGAACTCCAATTGGAGGTTTTTATAATCATTCTAATGAACCTAATGTTATTAGGATGGTTTCTGACACATTGCCCAAATTTAAATTTGGGGAATCGGTGGACCCAAAAAAAAATATTCGAGAAGAAAAAGATAAAGATAAAAATTTAGATAAAGCATTTTACCATCTCCAAGAGAAAAGTGATGCAAAGTACATGTTTTTAATATCAATCAAAGATATAAAAACAGGAGAGGAGCTAACTGCAAACTACAATCTTTATACATACCCTAAAACAGGAATTGGACTACAAACTCTTTAACAATCAAAGCATTTGGGAGTATTATAATTTTTTATTATCCCCAGGTCATTAATTGGTAAATTTAATACCTTGTTATTGTCTTTTTTTAATATTTCTTTTGCACCTACATCTCCTTGAATATTCATAATTTTATCTTTCATTTTTATAGAAAATAGAACTGGATTTCCCTGCTGATTTTTATAGGTAGGTATTATTATTTCTTTTTTATCAACATAATTGATTAGTTCATTATATGTTTCCTTTTTAATCATCGGCATATCGCCCAAACATATAAAAAAAGCTTTAGTTTCTTCTGATAAATTTTCTATGCCTTTTTTTATAGAAGATGCCATTCCTGTTTTATAATGATGATTAAAAAAAATTTTAATTTTATTATTCTTATTTATTGTTTCTTCTAGAATTTGATTTTCATGTCCCGTGATAATAATTAATTCATTTATACAACTTTCTAAAATATTTATTATTGAAAGTTTAATTAAGGGAATTCCATTAATTTCTTTAATCAGTTTATTTTCACCACGCATTCTTTTAGATTGTCCAGCGGCTAATAAAATTGCAGATATCATTGTTTTTTATAAATTTCTGAAACCAATTGTGCAATTATTGACAAAGCAATTTCAGGGGCAGACTTTCCGCCCAATTTCATTCCAATTGGTCCAAAAATTTTATTAATTTGATTGTCTTGAAACCCTGCTTTTTTAAGTCTTTCACATCTATTTGTATGTGTTTTTTTACTTCCAAGGGCACCAATATAAAAAAAATTATTTTTTAAGGCATGCTGTAAAGCTGGATCGTCAATTTTCGGATCATGAGTTAAAGCGATTAATGCAGTATTCTTGTCTAAATAAATATTATTGAAAGCATCTTTTGGCCATTTGTTAATTATTTTAATATTTGGAAATCTTTTTTTAGAAGCAAAATAGCCTCTAGGATCAATAATTAGAATCTCAAAATTTAAAGTTTTAGCAAAGTTAACTAGATATTGAGCAATATGAACAGCTCCCACTATAATTACTTTAACAGGGAGCATATAACTTTCAATAAATAAGCTGGAGCCTTCAATAATACCATTTCTCTTTTTTGAAAAATAAGAAAGGATATCTTTTTCATATTTTTTTAATGATTTATCTAAAGGTCTTTCTGTTTCAAAAATAAAACTTTCCCCATTATTAAGATTTGTAATAACCGCAAACTCAATTTTTTTTTTTTTATTTTTTATAATTTTTTCAAGTAGTATTTTTTTCATATTATTTATTAATTATACTATTTAAATATTTCATACCTTCGTAAATTCCATATTTATTCCAATGTGTGTCATCCCTCCAATAAAGGTATTTTCCATCTTCTAAATATTTTGAAACAGATTTTTTCATATTTATTGACAAATCATATGTAGGTATATTTAGTTTTGAATAAGAATTTTTTAAATACAAAAATTTATTATTTTTATCATTAGTCCGTTGTTTTATATAGTCAGAATATACATTTAATTTACTGGGAATATAAAAGACACCATTGACCCTATTTAGGATTTTTTCATTCTCAAAAATATAAGTATTGTATTTACTATTGAGATCAAAATTATCTATATGATAAAATCCCATAATTTTATTATCAATTTTAAAGTATTTAATTGGACTACCAGTATTATGTAATTTTGAGAAGAATTTTCTATACATTATATGACTTTTAGCTCTTATATTTTTAAGAAAATAGTTTTTTTCAGATAAAACTTTTAATAAAAATTTATCCTTATTTCTTTCAAGTCTTTCATAGGCAAATCTTATTTTATAACTCAACCAAGGAATTTTATAACCTCGCCAATTAACATATTTAGAATTTTCTTCCACTTTTTTCTTTTTCTCCTCTTTAAAAAAATCATTTCCCTCAAAATAGAAAACAAATATTTTTGCATCACTATTTATTATTTTCATATATTTTTTTATAATGTTTTCATAATCTCTAGGACCCAATCCGCCATAAGATAATATAGAAACTTTTTTCCCTGAAATTTCACTAAGTATATTTGAGGGTATATTTTTTTGTGTGACCCCATTCCCTGTAATAAATGAATCTCCAACCAAAATTATTTCCGCTTCATCAATTTTAGTTTGATTATTTCTAATACCGTATGAGTCCGTTATAAATATTTGCTCTCTTGTTTCTTTAATTAATTCTCTATTCGAATTTAATCCAGAGTCGATAACGTATATATCTCCGTAAGGCATAAAAATTGTATCAGATATATTTTTTTTGTAACTTTTGTTTTTAGTAGTATGTTTTTCATGAGCTCTGTAAAAATAGCCATAATTATCATTTTTTTCAAAAATAAAACTTATAGATAGAATCATTATAAGTATTAAAGAATTAAGAATTATTATACTAACATAATTATTCCTAAAAATTAATAAAATTAAGATTGTAATTATTAAATCAAATATAATTGGTAAAGCAAGTAAGCTAATACAAAAAAAGGTAAAAAAAAATAAAAAGAAATATATAAATGTTTTTTTCATCAATCAATTTGTTCTAAAAAGATTTCAATTTCTCCTCCACACGCTAATCCCACTTCCCAAGCACTTTCATTACTAATTTTAAATTCTATTTTTTTAAATTTTTTATTTTTTTTCAATAATTCTAAGCATTCTCTAACAACAGAAGATTCAACACATCCACCAGATACTGATCCTGAAAAATCTCCTTTATCATTGATTATCATACGGCTACCAATTGGCCTTGGTGAAGAACCCCAAGTTTGTGTTACTGTAGCTAAAACTACATTACGCTTATCAGCAAGCCAGTCACTAGCTTCTTCTAACACTTTTTCATCAAATGAATTTTTCACTAGGTATATATTAGATTAAAAATAAGTAAGTTTGAACTAACAACTAGAAACAGCTTTTTTGGCCATTACCTTGATAATGTGTGCCCTATATTCCGCAGATGCATGTATATCTGCATTAAATCCTTTGCTTGAAATATCAACATTGTCGATTGCTGAAACTGAAAAATTACTTGATAAAGCATCTTCAAGTTTTTTGCATCTAAATACACAACTTTCTACACCAGTTACTGCAGCTCTAACTCCTGTTTTTAATTTTGCGATAAAGACTCCTACTATAGCGTATCTCGAAGCAGGATTAGGAAATTTAGCATAGGCAGATTTTTCTGGAATTTCAAATTCAACAGATTCTATTAACTCACCTTTTTTTAAATCTGTTTCAAACATTCCTTTAAAAAATTTATCAGCGGGAATTTTTCTTTTTGAAGTATGAATTGTTGCATTTAAAGCTAAGCAAGCCGAAGGATAATCCGCCGCTGGGTCATTATTTGCAATAGATCCTCCAATAGTTCCTCTATTTCTTACCTGAGGATCACCAATGCCTTCTGCAAGGATTGCTAAAGAAGGAATAGATTTTCCTACCTCTTTAGACGAAGCAACTTCTACATGTCTAGTAGTAGCTCCTATCCTTAATGATTTACTAGAAATTTTAATTCCAGAAAGCGATTTAATTTTCTTGATGTTTATAAGATCTGAGTATGCTGCAAGTCCAAGTTTCATTGCTGGGAGAATTGTCATTCCTCCAGCCAGAAAAGTTGCTCGACCTGAGGTTAATTTTGAAGCTTCTTTAGTATTTTTTGCTGATTTGAAATTAAAATTTTTCATGTATTAAGCCGCTACTTTCTTAGAACCATTTTTTTTTAATGCCTTCCAAACTTTTTCTGCTGTTGCTGGCATAGATACATCTGTTCCTACCGCGTCAATGACAGCATTCATTACTGCCGGTGGAGAAGCAATAGCTCCAGCTTCACCACACCCTTTGGATCCTAAAGGATTAGAGGTAGCTGGTGTTGTCGTGAAATCAAGATTGAATCTTGGAAAATTGTCAGCCCTAGGCATTGTGTAGTCCATATAAGAAGCTGTTGTTAATTGACCAGATTCATCATAATAACCATTTTCATAGAGAGCTTGACCAATTCCTTGAGCTAGTCCACCGTAAACCTGCCCTTCAACAATCATTGGGTTAATAATTGTTCCAAAATCATCTATCGCAGTATATTTAACAACTTTTGTTTCTCCTGTATCTTGATCCACTTCAACTTCGCAAATATGTGTACCTGCAGGAAATGAAAAATTTATAGGATCATAAAAAGAAGTTTCTTTTAAGCCAGGTTCTACTCCAGCAGGAAGAGGAGATTTTACCTCACCATACTGACCGGGTAAATAACATGCAAAAGCAATTTCACCTATTGTTTTCTTCTTATTTGAATTTTTTAAAATAAATTCTCCTGATTTAAAATCTACATCTTCGGGCTTTCCTTCTAACATATGAGCTGCAACTTTTTTCCCTTTTTCTATAATTTTATCACAAGCTTTTGCAATAGCAGATCCACCAACTGCAAGAGATCTTGATCCATAAGTTCCCATTCCAAAAGGTCCCTTATCAGTATCTCCATGCACAATGTCAATATTTTCCATTGGAACACCTAATCTATCACCAACAATTTGAGCAAAAGTTGTTTCATGTCCCTGACCATGGCTGTGAGCACCAGTGAAAACAGAAACATTTCCTGTTGCGTTAAATCTCACTTCTGCTGATTCCCAAAGGCCAACGCCTGCACCAATAGACATTACGACAGCTGAAGGAGCAATTCCACAAGCCTCAAGATAAGTTGAGAAACCTATTCCTCTGAGCTTACCTTTTTTTGCTGATTGAGCTCTTCTATTTTCAAAATTTTTATAGTCACCAATTTCTAGAGCTTTATCTAAATGGGCCGAATAATCTCCAGAATCTATGTTATGTACTAAACATTGTTGATGAGGAAATTTTTTTATAAAATTTTTCTTTCTAAATTCTGCTTGATCCATACCTATTTCTTTAGCAGCTTCAGCTACAATTCTTTCGATTAAAAAAGTAGCTTCTGGTCTACCAGCTCCTCTATAGGCATCAACTGGAGCTGTGTTTGTATAAACAGCTTTAACATTACATGATGCAACAGGAATATCATAAACTCCCAAAACTAAGGGAGCATATAAATAAGTCGGTGTAACAGTAGCAAAAAGAGATGCATAAGCTCCAAGGTTTGCAATTGTTTCAACTTTTAAGCCAGTCATTTTACCTTCTTTTGTAATACCTAATTCGGCATGTGTAATATGATCTCTTCCATGGCAATCTGATAAAAAAGATTCACTTCTTTCAGCAACCCATTTAACTGGTCTTTCGATTTTTTTTGAAGCGTAGGCTATAACTACATCTTCCGCATAAGGATAAATTTTTGATCCAAATCCACCTCCCACGTCTGGAGCAACTACTCTAAATTTGTGTTCGGGATGTACAGCGTTAAATGCAGATATAACTAATCTAGTCAAATGAGGATTTTGATTCGTTGTATATAAAGTTAGTTGTTCTGAAGATGAATTATAATCACCAATAGAGGCCCTAGGTTCCATGGCATTTGGTATTAATCTATTGTTTATTAGATCAATTTTTATAATTTTATCTGATTTTGATAAAGCTTCATTAGTTTTTCCTTTATCTCCTAACATGAAGTCAAAACATAAATTCCCATCTATACCTTCATATAGAGATTCTCCGTTCATTGCTTCACTAGTATTCACAACGGCCTTTTGGATTTTGTAGCTTACATTAACTAGTTCTGCTGCATTCTTCGCTTGTTCAAGAGTTTCAGCAATAACAACAGCTACATGATCTCCAACATAGTTTACAGAATCTTTTGCTAAAGGAGGATGAGGTGGAACTTTCATATCTTTTCCATCTTGACTTACAATTTTCCATCCTGCTATTAATCCGCCAATTTTATCTTTAACAATACAGTCTCCAGTAAAAATATCTATTACTCCAGGAGCTTTCATTGCTTTTGAATTATCAATTTTAGTAATCTTTGCTCTTGCATGTGGAGAACGAACAAAATAAGCATAAGTTTGATTTACTAGATTAATATCTGCTGTATATCTGCCTTTCCCCGTTAAAAATCTTTTATCTTCTTTTCTTTCTACTTTTGATCCAACTAAACTTGCCATAATTTATTTTCCTTACATTTTTGAAGATGCGTCTTTAACGGCATCAACTATTCCTTGATAACCTGTGCAGCGACAAATATTTCCTTCTAACCAATCTCTTATTTCTTTTTCATTTGGGTTTTTGTTTTTTTGCAACAAATCAATAGCGCTCATGACCATGCCAGGAGTACAGAATCCACATTGTAAACCATGGTTTTTTTTAAAAGCTTCTTGCATAGGATGCATTTTTCCATTTTTTGCTAATCCTTCTATAGTAGTAATTTCCCCTCCATTACAATCTGCTACAAGAATTGTACAACTCTTAACGGAATTGCCATTTAAGTGAATTGTGCAAGCTCCACATTGTGAAGTATCACATCCAACATGAGTTCCTGTTAAACTTAAATTGTTTCTTAAAAAATCAGATAGCAGGGTATTATCTTGAATTTCCTTGGAAATATCTTTTCCATTTATTTTTAAACTTACCTTGACCATTATTATCCCCCCAATAAAATAATGCCGATCGATATATTTATTAGAGCTTAATAAAAGAAATACTGCAACCAGAATTTAATGTGAAAAAAAATAAAAAATTGCAACTATAAGTAGAAACAATATGATAACACCAGAATAAATATACTTATTTAAAAAATTTGATTTGAGTTCCGTAACTCTTTTTGTTTTATATGAACTATCATCTCCTTTATTAACAGGAGACACTAAATCTGCAAATCTTCCAAAAAAATAATCTGACATTTTTTTAGCAACGCCATCAATTAATCTAGATCCTAATTGAGCTATTTTACCTCCTACATTTACATTCACCTCGTAGCTTAATGTTGTTGTGCCATTTTCTTCTGCAAGCTTAACGTCGGCGCTTCCATTGGCAAAACCTACTGGTGATTGACCTTCACCAGATAATGTATAGCTTACGTTTTTTTTTATATTTGATAATTTAACAACACCAGAAAAAGTTGCGTTCATTGGACCAATTTGATTGGTGGCGCTTGCGTTGAAGCTATTTTCACCTTCTTTATCAAAAGATTCACATCCGGGAATACATTGCTTTAAAATTTCTGGATCATTTAAAGCGTCCCACACAACTTCTTTTTTTACATTTAGTTTATAAGTTCCATCAAGTTTCATTTTTTATTAGATATAGTATATAATAATTCTATTATGGACGATCAGATAAAACAACAATTGCAGTCTGCTGCATTTGAAAGATTGATTCAACACCTGCGAGAAAGGAAAGATGTTCAAAACATTGATCTAATGAATCTTGCTGGATTTTGTAGAAACTGTTTATCTAAATGGTATAGAGAAGAAGCTCAAAAAAACGGCATAGATATATCAGATCCTGAAGCAAGAAAACATGTTTATGGTATGCCTTATGAAGAGTGGAAAAGAAAACTTCAAAAATAATATTGGATGGTATTTCGATAATACTTACCTAAATTTACCAGAGGTAATGTTATCAAAATTACTTCCCGTTCCAGTAAAGTCACCAAAATTAATTATTTTAAATAAAGATTTAGCAAAAGAGCTCAACTTAAATTTTTCAAACACAAATAGTTCAGGCCTAGCATCTATTTTTTCTGGAAATGTTTTGCCAAAAGGATCAAACTCAATCGCACAAGCATATGCAGGACATCAATTCGGTCACTTTACAATCCTAGGAGATGGAAGAGCAATTGTACTTGGTGAACATATTACACAAAAAGAAAAACGTTTTGATATTCAGTTCAAAGGTTCTGGTAAAACTCCCTATTCAAGAAATGGTGATGGAAGAGCCGCTCTAAGTCCCATGCTGCGCGAGTACATAATTAGTGAATCTATGCATGCATTAAATATTTCAACAACACGAAGCTTAGCTGTGGTAGCAACTGGCGAAGATGTAATACGAGAAACTCCTTTGCCAGGAGCAATATTAACCAGAGTTGCATCTAGCCATATACGCGTTGGTACATTTCAATATGCAGCAATTCAAAACAATATAAAGATTTTAAAAACATTAATGGACTATTCAATTGAAAGACATTATCCAAATCTTAAAAATAAAAAAAATCGTGCCCTAGATTTATTAAAAAATGTAATGGAAAAACAAATTGAGTTGGTTTCAAAGTGGATGGGGGTTGGTTTTATTCATGGAGTAATGAATACAGATAATATGACAATATCAGGTGAAACCATTGATTATGGTCCATGTGCCTTTATGGACACATATGATCCTGAAACGGTATTTAGTTCAATAGATCATGAAGGTCGTTATGCTTACTTTAATCAACCTGGAATCACAAAATGGAATATAATTAGATTTGCAGAAACATTGATTCCTTTAATTAATGAAGAAAAAGAAAGAGCTATTGAAATGATAAAAGAAGTAATAAATAATTTTGAAATTATTTATAAAAAAAAATGGCTTCAAATAATGAGAAAAAAAACAGGTTTATTTGGAGAAGAAAATGAAGATGAAAATTTGATAAATGATTTATTTTTATGGATGAGTAAAAATAAGGCTGATTATACTAATACATTTCGCTCCTTAATGGAAAAAGACATTCAAAAGGAAAAATTATTCGAAAGTGGAACTTTTATTGATTGGTATAATAGATGGAAAACTCGTTTAGCATTAAATAAAAAGCCATTAAAATTATCTTTAGATTTAATGAGCGAGAACAATCCCCTGGTAATTCCTCGAAATCATAAAGTTGAACAAGTTTTAGAAAAAGCTAGTAGAGATAGTGATTTAAAACCATTAAATGATTTGCTTTTTTATTTAAAAAATCCATTTAAGCATGTGAATGGAATTGATGATTATCAGAAATTACCAAAACCTAATGGAAAAATATATAAAACTTTTTGTGGAACTTAATTATTTATAAGATTTTAATTTTAAGAAGATAATATAATTGGTAAAAATAATCCTAAAACATACAAACATATAATAGCCAAAGAGGCAATTATCATAGCTTTAACAGCACTAATTTTCATAAAATTTATTTTTCTTTTAATCTTGGAAATAATTCAACAAAATTACATGGTTTATGATTAATATCTAATTGATATTTTAATATTCCATCCCAAGCATCTTTTACACCTCCAGAAGAACCTGGTAATGCAAATATGTACTTTCCATTAGCAAGCACAGCACAAGCTCTAGATTGCATTGCTGAGGTGCCAACAGTTTTATAACTTAATTCTCTAAACAATTCTCCAAATCCAGGAATTTCTTTATCCGCTAAATCTTTTATTGCTTCGGGGGTTATATCTCTGCCTGTTAAACCAGTTCCGCCAGTAGTAATTATTACATCTATATTATCTTTTTTAATCCAGTCAGATAAAATTTTTTTTATTAATTTTTTCTCATCTTTTACTAATTTTCTATCAATCAACTTATGGTTTTGTTCTTTTATTTTTTCCACCAAAATTGACCCTGACTTGTCAGTTTCAAAGGTTCTTGTATCAGTAACAGTTAATAGAGCTATTTGTACTTGCATTATTATATTATAAATTAAATAAAAATGATTTTACTAGCAATATTATTTTTTATCACATCCGTAATGTATTCAAGCGTAGGTTTTGGAGGTGGATCTACCTATTTAGCTCTACTTTTAATTTGGGACGTTCCATATTTTATATTTCCTGTAATAGCCTTGTTTTGCAATATCATTGTCGTATCGGGGAATTGTTTTAATTATATTAAATCAGGAAATTTTAATTCAAAATTATTATTACCTTACTTAATTGGTTCTATCCCATTATCCTATCTAGGAGGATCTTTGGAAATAGAAAAATATTTTTTTGAGATGCTATTATTTTTTGTTCTTGTTTTAGCTGGAATAATGCTTCTAATAAATTTTAAATCTTACGATGACAAAGAATCAAGTTACAAAAAAATTCCAAAAATAATTTCAGTATTGATCGGTGGAGTTTTAGGATTTATATCAGGAACAGTTGGAATAGGTGGGGGTATTTTTTTAAGTCCAATTTTATTTTTGCTAAGAGCCAGTAAACCAAAATATATAGTTACTGCCGCATCATTGTTTATACTAGTTAATTCCATTTCAGGAATTATAGGTCAATTGACAAAAAATTTTGTCATAACAGAAGTATTGAATTTTTGGTATTTAATAGCACTAGTTTTTATAGGTGGACAATTAGGAAATTATCTAAATTTAAAAATATTTCCTACAAGAATTTTGGCTTTGATCACAGCTTCGCTTGTGCTTTTAGTTGCTATTAGAATGGGTACACGAGTTTTATAAATTTATTTGTAAATTTACAATCAAACATTTACATAGAGCATGAATTGATTTATTTAAATTATATGAAGTATGAAGTTATAAAAAAATGCAGAATTTCCAAAAAAAAGGATTTTATTACTGTAGCAAAATTTAAAAAAATGTATTTGACAGGAATTTTTCCAAAAAATAAAAATCAAAAGATTTTAGCTTTACCTTTTGAAGTTGTTTTTTCAAGAGAGTCAAAGCTTTTGCAGCTAAAACATAACTACGATCCCAAATTATTATACGGAGTTAATTACGGTTATAAGTCTGGATTAAACCCAATCATGATAGATCATTTAAAAAGAAAATCAAATTTTCTAAAAAAAAAAATTAATTTTAAAAGAAATAATTTCGTTTTAGATATTGGTTCAAATGACGGAACTTATTTAAATTTTTTTAAAGGGTTAAATTTATATGGAATTGACCCATCCATTATAAAATTCAAAAAATATTATAAAAAATATATAAAGAAATTACCTCTTTTTTTTGAAGATGGATATGAAGTTCTAAAAAATAAGAAATTTAATCTTATTTCTGCAATTGCAATGTTTTATGATTTAAAGGATCCGGTAGGTTTTTTAAAAAAAATAAAAAAAATATTAGATCAAAATGGTATTTTTCATATTGAGGTTGCCTATTTGCCAGAAATAATAAAAAATTTTTCATATGACACCTTTTGCCAGGAACATTATGAATATTATTCTTTATTGTCACTTGATTATTTATGCAAAAAAGCAAATATGAAAATAATAGATTTTGGTTTTAATGAAATTAATGGTGGAAGTATTTGGTTAAATATAAGTCATAAAAAATCAAAATTTGATGAGAGTAAAAAATTAAAAAAACAAATTTTATATGAAAGGGCAAAAAAAATTCATATACCTTCTACTTATAAGGAATATTTCAAAAAAGTTTTTGATCATGGAAGTAAATTACATTCTATTATAAAAAAAATAAACAATCTTGGAAAAAATATTTATGGTCTTGGTGCCTCCACAAAAGGAAATGTACTTTTGCAGAATTCAAAATTAGATAATAATTTTATAGCTGGTATTTTTGATGTAAATAGAGATAAGTTTAATAAATTTACTCCTCATTCCAAAATAAAAATTATTGATGAAAAAAAATTAAAACATATAAAAGTTGATTTTATTTTATTATTAACATGGCACTTTGGGAAAAAAATTATTAAAAAAATTAGAAAAATAAATAAGAATATTAAAATAATAATTCCTTTTCCAAAAATTAAAATTATTTAACTTAGTTATTTTATTAAAAACAATCTTTTAAAATTATCTTCAAAATGTCTTTGGAAATAAAAGTCATAAGCATTATCTCCATTTGGATAAACTAAAGGAAAACCCGGTCCAGATTCCAGTAGTCTTGGTTTTTTTAAACCCTCAGCTATCGTGTATCCGAATGATAAATTTCCTATAAACAACCTGGATGATTTTATTATTTGGGCCATCTCAAGAAAGTCTTTGCACTCATAAAATTCTAATTTAGAAATTTCCCTTTTTAAATCCTCAAATTCATTTTTCAGGCCCAAAAATACAATATCCTCATAATTATTCAAAAATTTATAATTGATTAAATAATTCTTTCTTCTATTGCTCCTTATAATAACAATTTTATTCTTAATTTTGTGTTCATCAATATTTATCAAGTAGGGCTTATCAAGATTAGTGTGTATTCCGGTTAGATGAAAATACCATCTAACAGAATCTATATTAAAATTAATTGGCATTTCTCTAAAAAGATTTAAGTTAATATCTATCGGTTGGTTATTGAATTTCTCAATTTTATTAATGTAACTTTGTTTTGATAAGAGGGGCAATATTTTTTCAACAGAAGATTCATTCAAATAATATTTTCCAAACGGATGAATTGGATCTTGAGCATGGAGAGGTATAATCTTATTTGCTTCTATATATAAATTACATTTTTTTTTTTTTGATATTTCTTTTATTAAGGGTAGCGAATTTATTACATCTCCCAAGTGACCGGAATGGAGAAAAGATATCTCATTTTTTTTTTCGATTGTGGAGGAGATTTTATCAAGTTCTATTTTAATTTTACTTTCATACAAGTTTTTATTTCTTTTTTTTATTTTATCACTTTTATAATCGTAATACTTTTTTCTATTAAAAATCTTTAACAATATTTTCTGAATAATCATAACTTATTATACTATTTTTCTATTAATATATGTTATATTTATTTTAAATAAAAATAATGATCGGTAAACTCTTTGGAAAATTATTTGTTTTGGTGGTATTTTATTTACTAGTAAGTGCTTTTATATATACAACAAGTTACATTGCGCTATCTAAAAAAAAATTTATCAATTTACCAGGATTTAAATCAATACAAAAAAATTTATATTGGAATAGTCAATTTGGATTTGTCGAAGTTTGGCAAAACAAATCAGATTGCATCAGGTATGACAAAGATCTTATTTATGTTCCCAAGATTGGTTCTTGCAAATATAAAAACGCTGAGTTTGATACTATTTTAAATTTTACTGCAAATGGAAGGTTGATGCCCAAAGTCAACAATAGCAAAAATGAAACAATACTTGTAACAGGGGATTCTCATGCTATGGGGTGGGGAGTGAATGACAACGAGACGTTTTCACATTTATTACAATCTAGTTTAGAAACACAAGTATATAATTTAGCAGTATCTAGCTATGGAACCGTAAGAGAAGTGATGAGACTTAACAAATCAGATTTATTAAAAAATTCTGATATTCTAATCATTCAATACCATGAGAATGATATTCGTGAAAATCAAAATTTTTATGATATTGATAAATTAAAAAATGATGAGAAGTTTTCTAAATTAAATGAATCTAAAAATATTAGCTTTGAAGAATTAATAAAATTTATATTTAAAACATACAAATCTAGCTTAAGACTTATCTTTACAGATATTACCGGACTTTTTGTCAAAACAAAAAAGGAAATTAATTTTGATGATCATTACTCAGTACTTTTAAAAGAGTTAAAGAATATTAAAAATTTTGAGGAAAAGAAAATTATTGTTTTTTTTAGCAATGGTCCTGAAGCAAGATTTTTTAATTTTCCAGAAGGTTATGATCTAAATTATAAAAATGTCTATTTTGCAAATATTAAATTGAATAAGGAGGATCATTTTTTTTTAGATCAACATCCAAATGCTATAGGACATAGAAAAATAGCAATTCAATTGGAAAAAATATTAAAAGATAATTATTAAAAATTAAAATACTAGCCGTATAGTTTGAATTATTTTTTTTACAAAAAAATTAATAATATTATAGAATAAACTATTGTTTTGCTTTTTTATGGCATATTCATAAGTAATTATTTTGTTAGAATTTTTTTTAATAAAATTTTCGAAATTATCAAAATCATTCTGTTTCCAATAATTTAAATGAATTTGTGTACTTTGAATTCCAAACGGTAAAAAATAAATTTTATAAAATAATTGCGGTATAAATTTTATATCATTTTTTACATAAGGCATCAGTCCATAACCATCGATAATTTCGTTTATCCCAGATTTTTTTAAAGCGATTAATGTATTTTTATCATAGGTATGATTAGGAGCAAAAAAACATTTAATTTTTATATTTTCATCTTTAAATTTTTTTAAACCATCTTCAATTTTTGAAATTTGTTTTTCCAAAGGGTGACCAAAAAATTCAGATTTTCCTCCATATTCAAAATAATCATTTTTTTTAGTATCAGAATCATACACATGTGTTAATCCATGCATTGCAATTTCCCATCCTTTATTCTCCCAGTTTTTTACCTTAGTCCAAAAATCATTTTTTTTTGGATACGACAAAAGTTCAACATCTTTATTAAAGGGTATTACTCCTAATACAGGCTTAATATTGTATTTATCAAATAATTTTTCTACCTTTTCCATTAAATCCCAATTCATATTTTCAGCGATATCATCAAGACGAATTAGAATACCCGTATTTTTTGTTATATAATTTTTTATTATTGAAAACATTCTCGATAGTATAACCTAAGAATATTATTATGCTAAGATACAAAATTCAAAAAATTTCGAAAGTTGATATCAATCTATTAACTAACTTTTATAAAAAAGTTTTTTACGATAGATATAAAAGCTTATCCAATAATTGGAGATGGTGGTATAGAACTAGTTATAATAATTGTGAGCCAATACTAATAGTTTCAGACAATAAGGTAATTGGACAAGCAGGGGCGTTACCCACCGATTTAATTGTTAATGGTAAAAAATTTCAAGCAATCTGGTTTGTAGATTTTGCTATATTGCCAGAATTTAGAAGAATGGGGTTTGGCAAGATCTTAACAAAAGAGTGGATGAAAATTTGTCCTAATCAAATTACTTTTTGTAACGACGAATCTTTAAAAGTTTTTAAAAAATTTGGCTGGGCATCAAATAAAAATTATGAAAGATATATAAGACCAATCAATTATTTTAAGTTAATACCTGTTATAAAAAATTTAAAACTTAATTTTGCAGACAAGATATACAGAGAAATTATAAAAAGAAAATTTAATCATGATATTAACATAAAATCCTATAGATTAATTGAAAACTATAAAACTATTTTTGACACTTTTTTAAGTAGAAAAAAAAATGAACATACTAATTCTGTAGAAATTTTAAGAGATGATCGATGGTTACAATGGAGATTAGAAGAATGTCCATATAAGAAAGATCTATATTTTTTTGAACATAAAAACAATTTTCTTATAGCTCATATATATCTGCACAAAAATATAAAGAGATTAAATATTTTGTCTCAATACTATACTGATTCATCAGTTGGAAACGAGTTATTAATTGCAATTGTAAATTGGGCTATAAAAAATGATATAGATTTTGTGTGGGGAGTTGGCAAAAAAAAAAATATTAAGAATATTTTTCCAAGCATTTATGCCAAACCAATTAATTATGCATCTTGGAGTTCTGATCAAAAAATATTTGATATTTTAAAAGATGGACTATCAGATGTACAAGGAATAGATAGTGATATCGATAGTAGTCTTTACATTGAATAATATTTTTTATAAAACGAAAGTGACGGCGGGGTAGCTCAGTTGGTTAGAGCACAGGACTCATAAGCCTGGGGTCGGCGGTTCGACTCCGCCCCCCGCTACCATAATAATTAATTGTATTAAAAAATAACAAGTTATTATAAATTGAAAGTAAATATGAAAGACAAAGAAATATTTAATCAAGAATTCTTAAATTTAAATAGTAATCAAATTATAGAAGAATTAAACAAAAATGGCTATTTTAGTTTTGATCGAGCTCTTTCCGAAAATTTCATAAATAATATTAAAAGAGATGTTAATGAGTGTGGATTAAGCTTAAATAAAAATAATGTTGCTGGAGTTTATTTTACACACGGTCATCAATTTTTTTTAACACACATGCTTGCTGTTTCAAAAAGTTTTTTTAATTATTGCACCAACAATAAAGTTTTTGAAATTTGTTCTAATTATTTGGGTGATAAATTTCGTTTAAAAGCTCTAAGATATTATGAAAACTTTGGTGGCCAAGTAATGCAATGGCATACAGATACTAGATATTATGACGGATTATTGAAAGATGGAATTAAAACCAATATTCCGGGATTAATATTTATTGCTTACATGTCTGATGTAGAAGATGGTGAGTTTCAATATATAAAAGGTTCACATAAATGGTCATCTGAAGACGTTCACAATGATTACTCTCAAGATTTCGTAAATAAAAATTATAAAAATGATATAGTTAGTTTCAAAAAACCAAGAGGGTCTATACTAATTTACGCATCTGCCGGAGTGCATAGAGCAAAACCATCCAAAGATAAAAATCTTGCTAGAAAAACTTTATTTTTTCAAGTTGATGCTCAATTAGAACTTTCAGAGCCAATATTAGTTAAAACAGAATTTATAAATAAATTAGATGATAAAATAAAAATGTATTTGGGATTTGGTAAAAAAACTGGGATGGAACTGTATCCTAACACAAGCCTAGATACTCTGCCGATAAATAAAAGAGTTTTTTCAGAAATATCAAAATGGCTCTTAGGAAGACTTGCAAATAAATTTCCAGGTTTTATAAGAAAAAGAATAAGAAAGGTTTTAAAATCATAATTTAGTTTGAAAGAATTGAAAAAAAAATTACAGAAAATTTTTAAACTTTTTTTTTATAAAGCTTCTCTTTTGTTTTATGGAAAAATAAAAGGAAAGATTAACTCTCAAAAAGATGAAAGAATAAAGACCGAAATTATTCATGAAAAAAACAATCTAAAGTATAAAATTTACAAGATTAAAAATGCAAGATTATATACAGACAGAATTCATGATACAGCAATTATACTAGATAATTTTATAGTTGAAGGCCCTTCTCACCAATTAAGAAATGTCAATAATGCTGAAGTAGAAAAAAATATAGTTTTTTATAAAGGCACTCCAAGAATAAAGAAAAGTTTGAATGGAAAAGTCTTGTCATTACTAACTGGCGGAGGTGGAAACGATAATTATTTTCACTGGTTGTATGATGTCCTGCCTAGATTAGCTATATGTTCAAAAATTATTGATCTTGATAAAATTGATTATTTTTTGCTACCAAGCTTCAATAAAAAATTTCAAAAAGAAACCATTGAGCTTCTAAATATTCCTAAAAAAAAATGTATTTCCAGCGAAAAATATAGACACATTAATTCTTCAGAAATTTATGTCACTGAACATCCTTACGTAATTACAAATGATGCTAGCAATGACATACAAAATATGCCTATTTGGATTTCAGAATGGCTAAAAAGATATATACAAAATACTACGGGAAGTAATTTATCAATACCAAAAAAGATTTACATTGATAGAAGTGAATCATCGTCAAATGTAAAAGATTTAAGATTAATTACTAATGAAAAAGAGATAAAGAATTTTTTAAAGAAAGATGGTTTTCAATCGGTAACTTTGGGCAATTATCATTTTAAGGAACAAGTAGAAATTTTTAATAATGCTGAGATTATAATCGGTCTCCATGGTGCTGGTTTTGCAAATTTATGTTTTTGCAAAAAGGATACTAAAATTATTGAATTGAAAAGCACAACAGATGGCAAAATGTATGAAAACTTGGCTTTAACTAATGGATTAAAATATAAATCAATAACAATTGAAGCAACTAAATTCAAAATGGCTCAATTTGGTCACATAAATGTTCCAATAGATACCTTAAATAAAACTATAAATAATTTTTCTTAAATCATGAAAAATAATTTTTTTACTTTGAAATTTATAATGGCAGTAATTTTAATCTTTATTTTATTAGATCTTTTTGTAGGAAAATATATTTATAATAAATTTATTAGAGATGAATTTGTAGATGTAGATAGTACTTTTGGATTAAAAGATGATGTTTATGATCATAAATTTAAATCAAGTTATAATACACTAGTTGGATGGGGAAAATACAGATATAGATTTTGCACTGATGTTAATGGTTTTAGAAGCAGTTGTGAAAATCAATTTGATGACACAAAAACATTTGATATTGCTTTTATAGGAGATTCTTTTACTGAACCAGTTGGGATTAGTTTTGAAAAATCCTTTGTTGGAATAATTTCTTCAAATTTGAAAAATAAAAAAATTGCAAATTTATCTGCCGCATCTTATAGTCCATCTATTTATTATTCAAAAATTAACTATCTTTTGTCCCAGGGTTATAAATTTAACGAAGTGATTGTTTTTATTGATTTGTCAGATATTGTTGATGATTCATTATGCTACAAATTGGAAAAAAACAAAGTTGTACGCCGCGATAGTTATTTAAATTGTTATGAACAAAAGATAAATTCAACTGAGAGAATCAGCAATTTTATTAAAAGAAAACTTAAATTCACTTATGAAAGTTATAAACTTATTATGTTTGGATTTAAAAAGATTGGTGTAGTAAAATATAAAGTCCCATTTTATGTTACTAATCACCCAAGGTCTGACTGGACTCACAATTATAATAAGGAGAACTACAATAATTTTTCATATAAAGAATCAACGGACTTGTTGATAGAGAATATGGAAAAATTGGCACAATTATTAAAAAATCATAAAATAAAGCTAAGCATAGCAACTTATCCTTGGCCGGGGACTTTGAAATATGACATTGCTAATAATAAACATTTAATGATGTGGAAAAATTTTTGTGTTACAAATTGTAAAATTTTTTATGATTTTATGAAACCTTTTTACGATATATTGAACAAAGAGAAATTCACAAATGTTTATAGAAAAATTTATATAGAAAATGATCAACATTTTAATGAAATCGGTCATAAAATAATAGCTGAAAACTTTTTAAAATTGTACAAGGATTAATAATATTATAAAATAAATTTTATGGATAAAGAAAAAAATCTAAAAATATTTTTTATCAAATTGATTTCTATTTCTGTAGCCATAATAATAATAATAAACGTTTTATTTAATTTAATCATTTCAAATGTAGATTTTTTAGAAAAAGCCATGTCTCTTTCCGAATTAGAAAATAGAAGAGAGCAAGGTGAAAAAATAAGAGATGGCCTAAACGATTTGTTAAAAAAAGATAATATAATCAATGAAGAAGACAGAATCTTACTTTATAAATTATATAATAAATTAAAATCTGAATTTGAAGATATTAAATAATATAAATTTTCTTCCTACGCTGATGAGTAAAAAAATAAATTTAATATTTTTATCATTTATATTTTTGTATTCATTGTATTGCACGTTTCAATTAGGATATACCTGGGATGTTTTATTCTACTATGACGTAGGAAAAGAAAGATTAGATTATTTACTTTCTCTAGGTGCAAATGAAGTAGATGAAAAAATCTTTGCAAGAAGGTTTTTAACTGGAGCTTATAGTACTATCTCAGCTTTTTTTGTTCAATTTTTCCCAAGAAAATATCTCCTTGAATCTCTGTACCTTATCAATTTATGTGTTTCTATAATTGGAATTTTTGGACTTTATCATATCACCAAGGAATTTTTTAATAAGCAGATAGGACAAATTACATTTGTTATTTGTTTTTTTAATCCAATATTTTTTGGCCATATGGCGATGAACGGGATAGATACAATCATAGCTTTTGCAAATATATGGTGTTTTTTAATATTAATTAAATATTTAAAATATCAACATATAAGCTCAAAAAGAAAGAAATATACAATTTACTTTGGGCTTTTATTTGGTTTGGGTCTGGGAGTTAGATACAGTTTTTTTATAACATTAGTTCCTGTATTTATTTTTACATTAATTGAAATCTCTTATTTGAAAAATTTCACTAATAAAAATTTTTCAAATAAAAAATTCTTTATAGATATCTTAAAGGTTTTAACTATATCCTATTTTTTTATGGTTTTATTCTGGCCACATACACACGAAAATATATTTTTTACTCCCTTTAAATTAGCCACACAAGCATTTGCATTCGGATTTGGAGTCCCGTTTATTTTGTTTAATGGAGAAATTTTTCAACCACACGAATTACCAAAAAATTATATCTTGATTAATTTATTTTATAAAATGCCCGAATTTATAATTATTAGTTTTGTAATATTTATTTTATTTTTTAAAAGAATTACTTTTTACCTGAAAAATAATTTTAAATCATTTTATTTAAAATTCTTTTTAATTATTGGAATAATTCTATTTCCCAATTTGCTTTTTATTGTTAGTCCTTACGCTGTATATGATGGAATGAGATTGTTTTTATTTTTAATACCGTATATTTGTATTGTGCCCGCTTTATTAATCTTTTTTCTCTATAAATCAATTAAGAATAAATTATATAAATTTTTATTCTTTTTTTTAATCTCACTAAAAATATTTTTCTTATTTAATTTTTATTCACTAACACCATACCACTATGTCTATATAAATATATTTGCTGGAAAATATTCAGACAACTACAAAAAATTTGAAAATGACTATTGGGGAGTTTCTACCAAAAAATTAATATTATCATTAAATAAGAATAGAAAAATTTTTGATGATTCAAAAATAAAATTTGCTGTATGTGGATTACCTGAGAATATTCAAAATATTTATTTAAAAAAGATAAAGAATTTAAAATTTAAGATAGTAAGTAGAGATGAAGATTTTGATTTTATAATAATGAATAATAGAGTTATATGGGATAAAAAAGATGGTAAATATGATTCAAAAGAAGCAGAAACATGTTTTCAAAAATATCAAGGCGAAGATGTAATTAAAGTTAAAAAAAGAGGACTAATAATTTCAAAAATTACAAAAATATAGATAAATAAAATAATGAACAAATTAAAAATGTTTTGCATATCTTTAGACGCAAACCATCTTGATATAATAAGAAGTTTTAACTATTTACCCGTAGGTTTAGGCAAAGGCAATTTTTCAAAAGAATGGTTTTTAGACAATAAAGGAGAAAATATCTCTTTTAAAAATAAGTATTATGGAGAATATACATTTCATTATTGGCTATGGAAAAATTATTTTGCCGATTTAGAGGATGAATGGATTGGTTTTTGTCAATATAGAAAGTTTTGGAGTTTGAAAAAAACGAATTTATTACCAAAAACATTTAATGAATTAAATGAACAAATTTTGAGAGAGATACCAGAATCGTATAATGGTTTTGATGCAATTTTGGGAGAAGAGTCGTCCGTAAGTAAATTAAAATTTATGAAATTTGTAAAGAGAGGAACGAAATTAATTTTAAAAAACCCTTTACCTATATTTATTAAAAGCAGGAGAAATATTAAATTTCATTTTGATATGTGGCACGGTTCATCATACCTTGAAAAAGCTATAAAACTTTTAGACAGTCAGGATAGAAGAGATTTTAGTAACTTCGTAGTAGAAAAAAATTCTTTTAATCCACACAATATGTTTATTTGCAAATCAAAGAAAATATTAAAGGATTATTATGAAACTGTTTTTCCATGGTTAGAGCGTTGCGAAAAGGAATTTGGTTTTGAAAGTTTATCTGGGTATGGTCAAACCCGAATATATGGTTTCTTAGCTGAAAGATTCATGTCTTATTGGTTTCAAAGAAATACAAAATATAAAACAATGCCAATAGTTTTCTATGAAATAGATAAGAAATAAATTTATAGGCCATTGTAAATTTTTTTAAATTTCAATATAGATAATAAATTTCTATCTTTGGTAGAGACTATAGGTTTTTTTGTTGGCCATCTAATTTTTAAAGAGGAATCATTCCACAAAATCCCATCTTCATACTCAGGGTGATAATAATTAGATAATTTATAATAAATTATATTTAATTTTGAAAAACTATAATAAGCATGGGCAAAACCTTCAGGAACATAAAGTGATTTACAATTTTTATCTGACAATTCAATTCCAAAACTTTTACCAAAAGTCTTGGAATTTTTTCTTAAATCAACAACACAATCAAAGATTCTACCTTTAAGAACAGATACGAATTTTGCTTGTTTAAATTTAGATTGAAAATGAAAACCCCTTAAAACATTTTTCTTAGAAGTTGTTGCATAATCAAAAATTAGCTCATTCCATTTAATAATTTTTTTAATATAAGTTTCTCTAAGATTGCCTCTTGCATCACCATGTTTTTTCTGTTGAATTATTTTTAAATCTTTAATTTTAGTGTTGAATACTTTCATAAAAATTTATCTAATTAATTTATTTAATTTATTTAAATTCATATAAGGTTTTAATGGAAAATTTATTTTAGATGTTTTTTTAACGAATATTTTTTTTATTTTGGGATTAAATTTTTTAGCAAAGTTGTATACAGTTTTAGTAGGTCCTCCAACATTTATAATACCTTTTTTATGAATAATTTTTATTAAAATTTTTGCTAATTTGTCGTGAAAAATAAAGTTCAATTTTATATTTGAGAAAGCTTTTTTGTGCAGAAAAGGTTTTTCGGTCATACAAACTCTTAATATCAGTGAATTTTTGTACATTTGTACCGCACATTCACCACCTAATTTTGACCATCCATAATTGTTCCAAGGCAGCAATGAATCGTTCTCTTTATAATTTCCTTTATTCCCTGGATAAACATAACTGGTAGAAAAATAAATTATTTTTATCTTTAGTTTTGAACAAACGCTGACCAAATTTGATGTACCAACTATGTTTAAATTTATGCTTTCAGAAATATTTTTATCATGTTTATTCATCGGCCTTGATAAACCAGCAAGGTGTAGCACAGATTTAGGTTTTGTTTTTTTTAAATACTTATAAATAGAATTTATATTAGTTATATCAAGATTTTTTTTGCTTGGGTAAATAAAATTGTAATTACTTTTGATTCTTTTTAAACTTTCAGCAAATCTTCCGGTTCCACCAGTAACTACAATTTTATTTTTTTTAATCATTATTATCTTAATGACTTTTTTATTAATGTAGTTAAGTATTGAGAATAACCACATTTGCCATAGAATTTTATTGCAGATTCAACTTCTTTTTTGGTAATCCATTTATTATTTAGTGAAATTTCTTCCAAACATGCGATTTTAAGGCCTTGTCTATTTTCTAAAGCAGAAACAAAAGCTGAAGTATCATGGAAATCACTAATTGAGCCGGTATCAAGCCAAGCTCCACCACGACCAAGAAAATGTGCGGTCAACTTTTTATTAGATTTGTATTTTTTTAAGAGATCCACAATCTCAAGTTCATTTCTTTTTGAAGGTTTTAATTTCTTACTGTAATTGATAACTTTATTGTCAAAAAAATAAAGACCAGTTACAGCTAAATTAGAAAAACTTTTTTTTGGTTTTTCAATAATTTTTATAATTTTATTTTTTTTATTTAAACTTGCTATACCGTATGACGATGGATTTTTTACAGGGTGCAATATAACAATCCCACCATTTTTAAGTTTTAT
>Ga0208764_10000458_pt1 | contig 26226 bp, 17 predicted proteins | sample ETNtaG_18_FD_185762 | JGI IMG/M metagenome (GOLD analysis project Ga0208764, IMG submission 185762) | Marine microbial and viral communities from oxygen minimum zone, Eastern Pacific Ocean - ETNP201302SV91 (SPAdes) (version 2) | ecosystem: Environmental > Aquatic > Marine > Oceanic ... | reverse complement strand
TTTACCAGCAGTTATATCTTACATAGCTTTGTTTTATATTTCACACCTTGAAGCTTTAAAATTAAATCTAAAAGGAATGGAAGAAAAAGATGTGCCGCATCTTAAAAAGACTTTTTTAGCTGGTTTGCATTTTTTAATTCCAATTTTTGTTTTAATATATTTATTAGTTGTTCTTCGTTTTACAGCTTCTTATTCAATTTTTTATGCAACTATTGCATTAATTTTAGTTAACGGAGTAAATAAATTATTTAAATCAAGAAAAGAATCAAACTTTAAAGATGCTTTAAAAATTTGGTTTAATCAAACTATTGTAGGATTTGAGAAAGGTGCAATAAATATGGTTGCTGTTGGAATCGCTATTGCAACTGCAGGAGTAATAGTGGGAGCGGTAGGTTCTACAGGATTAAGTACAAATTTAATTATCGTAATAGAATCTATTGCCAAGGATAATGTTGTAATTTTAATATTACTAACTATAGTTCTTTGCTTGCTATTAGGCATGGGTCTTCCTACAACAGCAAACTATGTTGTTGTTGCATCATTAATGTCCATGGTCTTAGTAGATGTTGGTAATGCTTCCGGATATATATTTCCTCTAATAGCAGTTCACTTATTTGTATTTTATTTTGGATTAATGGCTGATGTAACTCCTCCAGTGGGTCTTGCGTCATATGCAGCTGCGGGTATTTCAGGTGGTGATCCTCTTAGAACTGGAGTGCAGGCTTTTTGGTACAGCCTAAGAACTGCTATTCTTCCTATTGTATTTTTGTTTAATCATGAACTTCTATTAATTGGTATAGAAAATATTTGGCATGCTTTGTTAGTAATTATAACTTCTTTAATTGGTATACTTGTATTTACTGCAGCTACCCAAGCCTGGTTTGTTAATAAAATGAGATGGTATGAAATAGTTGTTTTTCTTTTAATTTCTTTATCATTTTTAAGACCTGATTATGTTATGGATAAGTTCTATCCAAAATTTGAGTATTCTCAATTACAAATAAATAACTTAGAAATGGTTAACTTAAAGCCAGATCATGATGTTCATATAAAAGTAACAAGAAACACTGATTATGGAGAGAGATACAAGCTTTTTGTAATTGAAAAAAACAGTTTTGATATAAATTATTCTTTAAAGGACTATGGCATTAGTTTAGCTGATCAAGAAGGCAAAACAATAATAGATACTCTAAATTGGAAAGGCCTTGCAAAGAAAGATGGAATAGAAATAGGAGATATAATTACTGAATTTAAAATTGAAAATTTAGATAGACCTAACAAAGGAATTGTTTATCCATTTGCTTTATTAATTCTAATTGGCTTTGGCTATTTAAATTATAGAAGGAAGCCTAATTTGTAATTTAACCACCAGGCCCTGCTCCTGAAAGTTTTAATATTTTCCATACTCCTGAAGCAGTAGCTACTATTTTATTTTCTGCCGTTAGTTCACAAGTTAAAAAAACCAAAGTTTTAGTTTTTTTTTGTATTTTAGCTTTTCCTATAAGTTCTTGTCCTAATCTCACAGCAGAAATAAATTTTAATTCTAATGAGATAGTCACACATGGCTTATCTCCAACTGATCTATGTGCGGCAGATCCAGCGCCAGCATCAACAAACGCAGATATAAAACCTCCATGAGTAATTCTCGCAGCATTAAGATGATTTTCAGTAATTATTGTTTTAAACTGGTATTCACTTTCGGAAATAGTTTTAAACATTAAACCACCGTTATGTTTCATAAAACCAGGTTTGAGGCTTATTTGTTTAAAATCTTTATTCATTTATAAATTTTTATTTAATATATAATATTGATTTTTTTGTTAAATAATACGCAATTATTCCAATATACTCATGCGAAGCTAATTGAAAATCACTCATATTTTGAAGAAAATAAATTTTATGATACCAAAATTTCCAACTGAAGTTTTTATTTAACATAAAGTCTACCGGATAAGGAATTAAATTTAAATTTAACTTTTGTGCTACACCCATTGCTCTTTTCATATGGTATGCAGATGTTATTAGCAGCCATTTTTCTTTTTCTGTATTCCCAATAAGATTTTTGGATAAAACAAAGTTTTCATAGGTATTTCTTGATTTATCTTCAAAAAAAATTCTACTAGTATCTACTCCCAATTCCTTATAAAAAATTCTAGCTATCTCACTGCCTTTAATCTTTGGTTTAGAAAAGGTTCCATTTCCACCTGAAAATATAATTTTAGAATTTGGAAATTTTTTTATTAATTTTGCAGACTCTGTAATTCTTTCAATTCTATCATTAAGAATAATTTGTTTATGTTCGTGTGTCATAAATTCATCTATTCCACCTCCAAGAATTAAAATTCCATCAATATTGCTATTTGAAATTTTTGGCTTTGGAAATGTATTTTCTAATTTCCATAACAGGTATGTGCCAGTTGGTAAAAAAACTATTAAAATAAAAAAAATAAAATTTATTTGATGAATTTTCTTATAAATTTTTTTATTAATTAATTGAAAAAAAATTCCAATTAATAAAAATATAACTAGGATATTTACTGGGTTAAAAAGTCCCCATAACATTTTTGAAAGATAAAAAAACATATAATAAAGTTATTATTTTAATAAAAACAATTAGAAAAAAAATGTTAAAATTAATATGAATACAATTATTAAAAGAAAGAAATATACAATTGCTTTTTTTAATGGCAAATTTGAAATAAAATTAAAATTCATTTTTTCTTCTTTTCTCTTTTTATTCTTCTCTTTTCTTTAAGACTCATCTTAGGTTTTTTCATTACACTAGAGTCTTTGAACGATTTTCCACTATATCTTTTAGACATAAGTTATTTGGCGCGCCTGCTAGGAGTTGAACCCAGAACCTCCTGGTCCGTAGCCAAGCGCTCTATCCAATTGAGCTACAGGCGCTCATTATTTTATTATCAAAGAATATCCATTATTTAAAGCTTCTTAAAAATTAAGGCTTTTATAAGAAAATTTTTATTGTTTTACATCACTATTTTGATGGAATTTAAGTGTATTGCTTGTTTTAAGGTTAATTATTTACTAGATATTTTTTTAAGATTATTTTTTGAATCCAAATTTTTGCATCTAAATTTTTATATTTAGGTCTAAATAACTTTTCTATATTTTTAATTATTAATGTCATAATTTAACTATCAATAATTCCATGGCTGAAAAAGGATAAAATTGTGTTATAATTAAATCATAAATCATGACCACTAAAATAACCGTCCCAGATATCGGAGACTTTGAAAATGTAGAAATCATTGAGGTTTTGGTTAAAGCTGGAGATACAGTTAATAAAAATGATCCTATAGTTACTTTAGAAAGTGATAAATCTAGCGTTGAAGTTCCAACGCCTTACGTAGGTAAAATTTCTTCAGTGGAGGTAGAAATAGGCGATAAAGTATCCAAAGGATCTGTTTTAGCTACTATTGAAAGTTCTGAAACAAAAACTCCAAAGAAACAAATAAATGAAAAACAAAAAAAATCTGAATTAAAAGATGAAAATATTTTACCAGAATCTGAGAAAATTATTAAAGAAGCAGAATCTTCCATTACTAAGAAACCTAAAATAGAAGTAACTCAAAAAATTAATCCAAGATCAAATGGAAGAGATATTGATCCTACAGAAACCCAAGAGTGGTTAGATTCTTTAGAAGCTGTATTAAAAAAAGATGGATCTGATCGAGCACATTACTTACTAAAAAAATTAAGTGACGAAGCTTATAAAGAAGGTTCTAGTCAACCAATTACACGTATAACACCGTATATTAATACAATACCTGTTGAATTAGAAGTTAAATCTCCAGGAGATCAAAATATAGAAAGAAGAATTAGATCTTTAATTAGATGGAATGCAGCAGCGATGGTTGTTAAAGCAAATAAAAAAAATCCAGAGCTTGGCGGACATATTGGAACCTTTGCTTCTGCAGCGACCTTATATGATGTTGGAATGAATCATTTTTGGAGAGGAAAGAATAACAAATTTGGCGGTGATCTAATTTATTTTCAAGGTCATAGTGCACCTGGAATGTATGCCAGAGCATTTTTAGAAGGAAGATTTTCAAAAAATCAATTAGGAAATTTTAGACAAGAGGTAGGGGTAGATGGATTATCTTCATACCCACATCCATGGTTAATGCCAAAGTTTTGGCAGTTTCCAACTGTGTCGATGGGTTTAGGACCTGTTTTAGCAATCTACCAAGCAAGATTTACTAAATATTTAATTAACAGAGGTTTAATAAAAAATGAAAACAGAAAAGTGTGGGCTTTTTTAGGGGACGGTGAAACGGATGAGCCAGAATCTTTAGGAGCAATAAGTTTAGCTTCAAGAGAAAAACTAGATAATCTTATATTTGTTATTAATTGCAATTTACAAAGACTAGATGGTCCAGTTAGAGGCAATGGAAAAATTATACAAGAATTAGAAGGTATATTTCGCGGCGCTGGATGGAATGTAATAAAAGTTATATGGGGTTCATATTGGGATCAGCTCTTATCTAAAGATAAATCAGGTTTATTAATAAAGAGAATGAACGAATGTGTTGATGGAGAATATCAAGCTTTTAAAGCTAATGATGGTTCCTACGTAAGAGAAAAATTTTTTGGTAAATACCCAGAATTAAAAGATTTAGTATCCTCTATGACTGATAAGGATATATGGAAGCTCAATAGAGGAGGTCATGATCCGCATAAAGTTTATGCAGCTTATAGTGAGGCAATGAAAACGAAAGGTAAGCCAACAGTAATTTTAGCAAAAACTATTAAAGGTTATGGTATGGGAAAATCTGGAGAAAGCATAAATATTACACACCAACAAAAAAAATTAGGAGAAGAAGATTTGCTTTATTACAGAGATCGTTTCGATATTCCCTTAACTGATAAACAAGTTAAAAATATAGAATTTTATAAACCTGATGAAAAATCTGAAGAAATAAAATATCTTAAAGAAAGAAGAATGAAATTAGGTGGCAATTTGCCAGAACGCTCTTCTTTCGCAAAATCAATAAAAAAACCAGCAAATAATATGTTTGAGAACATGTTAAAATCTTCTGAAGGTCGAGAAATGTCTACTACTATGGCGTTGGTTAGAATGTTAACTAATTTATTAAGAGATAAAAATATTGCATCTAGGTTAGTACCAATCATTCCCGATGAAGCAAGAACCTTTGGCATGGAAGGTTTTTTTAGAAAAATTGGAATATATGCCCATGAAGGCCAAAAATATGAACCAGAAGACTCTGAACAATTAAGCTCGTATCGTGAAGATAAAAAAGGCCAAGTTTTAGAAGAAGGTATAACTGAAACCGGCGCAATGTCATCATTCATCGCTGCAGGAACATCTTATACTAATCATGATTTAGAGATGGTTCCGATTTATACTTTTTATTCTATGTTTGGTTTTCAAAGGGTTATGGATCTTATTTGGGCAGCAGGAGACTCCCAAACAAGAGGATTTCTTATTGGAGCCACATCTGGAAGAACTACTTTAGCGGGAGAGGGTTTGCAGCATCAAGATGGACACAGTCAATTATTAGCTTCTACTATACCAAATTGCATAAGTTACGACCCAACATTTGCATATGAGTTAGCAATAATTCTTCAAGATGGTTTGAGAAGAATGCATGATAATCAAGAAAATGTTTTTTACTATTTAACAACTATGAATGAAAATTATAAACATCCAGCAATGCCGAAAGGATCAGAAAAAGGAATACTTAAAGGAATGTATTTGTTTAAAGAATTTAAAAACAAAGGTAAAATAAATGTTCAACTGTTAGGTAGTGGGACTATTTTGAGAGAAATGATATCTGCAGCAGAGATATTAAGTAAGGAATATAATATTGACAGTGACGTTTGGAGTGTCACAAGTTTTAATGAATTAAGAAAAGATGGAATGACAGTTGAAAGAAAAAATTTGTTAAACCCAATGCAAAAACCTGAAAAATCATATGTAGAGTCTTGTCTACACCAAAAAGATGGTATCATTATTGCAGCATCTGATTATATGAGAAGCTTTGCAGATCAAATAAGGCCTTATATATCAAAAGCTTTTTACTCTTTTGGAACAGATGGATATGGAAGAAGTGATAGTAGAAAAAAGCTAAGGGAATTTTTTGAAGTTGATAAAGAACATATTGTAACATACACTTTAAGTGCACTAGCTAAGGAACAACTAATACCTTCACAATATGCAGATAAGGCAATAAAAAAATATAAAATAGATAAAAATAAACCTGCGCCAATTGTATTATAAAAATGAATGAAAAAGAGAATAAGATTGTAAGTGCGAGCCCAAAAGCAAGAAAGTTTGCTAGAGAACTTGGTGCTGACTTAAATTTAGTAAAAGGAACCCAAAGAGAAGGACGAGTTAGTGAAAGTGATATAAAAAAATTTATTAAAGAAAATCTTTCAGGAAAAAATTTCCAAAAAAAAAAAACAGAAGTGCAAGAGTACTCCTACTCAGATTTTGGGGAAGTAGACGAACAACCAATACCTAGAATAAAAAAAATTGCTGGACCTCATCTTCAGAGGTCTTGGAATGAAATTCCTCATGTAACACAACATGACGAGGCAGATATAACAGAAATGGAAATGTTTAGAAAGTCATTAAGAGACTTATATACTGGAGAAAAAATTAAAGTTACTCCACTAGCTTTTATTATTAGAGCAGTTGTTAAAGCGCTTAAAGATTTTCCAAATTTTAATACATCTTTAGATTTAGAAAGAGAAAAACTTATATATAAAAAATACTATCATGTTGGAATAGCAGTAGATACGCCACATGGTTTAATGGTCCCTAAAATTAGAAATGCAGATAAAAAAGATATAACAACACTTGGGAAAGATTTGAAGAAAATAAGCAAGCTTGCGTCAGAACTTAAAATTAATAAAAAAGAATTTTTTGGAGGATCAATTACTATTTCAAGTTTAGGAAGTATTGGAGGTAGTTTTTTTACACCTATTATTAATCAGCCTGAAGTAGCTATCTTGGGAGTTGGGAAAGCTGAGAAAAAACAAGTATTTATGGGAGATAAATACGAGAGTAGAATTATGCTACCGCTATCACTATCTTACGACCATAGAGTTATCGACGGAGCTGAGGGCGCAAAATTTTGTGTACATCTTAAAGAAAGTCTAGGAAAAGACTTTGCTTACAAATTAGCTGTATAGATTAATAAATGAAAAAAACTATATCGTTCATTTGCCTAATCATATGTACATTAATTTGGGGAACTACTTTTGTTGCTCAAGATTCAGGCATGGATCACATAGGCCCATTTACTTTTAACTCAGTTAGATTCTTTGTTGGGTCTTTAGCAGTATTACCTTTTTTTTTTATTTTTGAAGGTAGAAAAATTAAAATGCAGTTGAAAGATAAAAAAAATTTATTTTATAAATCTATTATACCAGTTGGAACATTTTTATTTTTGGGAACTGTATTTCAGCAGATTTCACTACTATATACAAATATTGCTAACTCAGCTTTCTTTACAATCTTTTACGTTCCAATGGTTCCAATTATTATTTATTTTTTATTTTCTAAAAAAATACATTGGGCAATTTGGCCATCAGTAGTGTTTTGTGTAATTGGTGTTTATTTTTTAACCGACTTTAATAATTCTGATATTCGTTATGGAGACAGTCTAGTAATTATAGGAGCATTATTTTGGGCTCTTCATATAATTTATATTGGAAAAATAATAGAGAATTTTAATTTACCATTTTTTATAGCTTTATTACAAAATATAATAGTTGCCTTTTTTTCTTTAATATTAGTATTTATATTTGAAGAAATTGACTTTTCTAAAATTAAGTTAGAGACTTTTGAAATTTTGTATGCAGGCATATTATCTGGTGGGGCTGCTTTTGCATTACAAATTTTTGGTCAAAAAAATATCTCATCTGCACCCGCTGCTATAATTATGTCTTTAGAAGGTGTTTTTGCTGCTCTTGCCGCATGGATTATATTAGACCAAGTACTTGGTTTAAATAATATTATAGGATGCTGCCTTATACTTTTCGGTATTTTACTTTCACAAATTGCACCTATTTATGAAAAAACTAAAAGTAAACGATGGTAAGTATAAATATAGAAATAATTATTCTATAGATTACAAATATTTTTAAACTAAATTTTTTAATAAAATTTAAGAAAATAGAAATTGTTAAGTAAGAAAAAATAAAAGAAAATATCACAGCTATAATTGCCAAGAAGTTAAGCTCCGCACTTCCTTCTTTATATATATTGTATATTCCCAAAACACTTGCCGCAAATAAAGTTGGAATTGAAAGAAAAAATGAAATTTTAGCAGATTCGAATCTTTCAAAACCTAACAACCTTCCTGAGGTAATTGTAATGCCAGATCTGCTTACACCTGGTATCAAAGCTAGTACTTGAAATAAACCAATAAAGATTGCCGATTTTATAGAAAAATCCTGACTAATTTTTTTTTCATTTTTTCTTTTATCGCTTATATATAATAGAACTCCAAAAATTAAACTTGTCCATCCAATTACTTCAAGAGTTCTAAGTTGATTAATTATTCCAGTTTGGAATAAAATATACCCAATGGGAATAATAGGTATAGTAGCAATAATAATTTTTATTAAAAAACTTTTATTTTTAATAAAACTAAATAAATCATTTCTAAAATAAATTATTACTGCTAACAGAGAACCCAGATGCAAACATATATCAATTAAAAGATTTTGATTTACAAATACATAATACTTAGAAATTATAACTAGGTGTGCAATTGAGCTTATTGGCAAAAATTCAGATACCCCTTGGATAGTTGAGAGGATTAATATTTCTATTGATGAAAGCATTTAATATGATTATTGCATAGCTGGTATGCAATATAAATTACTATTTCCCTAGTTTTTTTAAAAAATAGGTCAGTGCTTATGTCCTAAAAGTGCTTTTAGGCTTATTTATATTGGTATAAAAATAATAAGAAAAATTAAATTATGACTGAAAAAATGCTTAAATTTGTGAAAGTCAATCAACAAACACCCAATAAAAGAAAAATTGGTAAAAGGATTGATGATTTTAATGAAATATATGATGAATTCATTAACGAAAAAGCAAGAGAACAATCTAGCAGATGTTCGCAATGTGGCGTTCCTTTTTGTCAAATTCATTGTCCTTTAAATAACAATATTCCAGATTGGTTAAAACTTGCAGCAGAAGGCAGATTAAAGGAAGCGAACGAACTTGCTCACAGCACAAATAACATGCCAGAAATTTGCGGCAGGATTTGTCCCCAAGATCGGCTATGTGAAGGAAATTGTGTTATCGAAAGATCCGGACATGGAACAGTTACTATAGGTTCTGTAGAAAAGTATATTACGGACAATGCTTGGGAAAAAGGATGGATTAAACCAATTAAAATTAAAAATGAAAAAACCCAATCAGTTGGAATTATTGGAGCAGGACCAGCTGGGCTAGCATGTGGAGAAGAATTAAGAAAACTAGGATATAAAATTACAATATATGATCGTTATGATAGGGCGGGAGGCCTTTTAATTTATGGAATTCCAAATTTTAAATTAGAAAAATTTGTTGTTGAAAGAAGAACTAGCTTTTTAAAACAAAGTGGAATAAAATTTATACAAAATATTGAAATTGGTAAAGATAAAACTCTTGAAGATATTAAAGAAAAACATGATGCAGTTCTAATTGCCACAGGAGTATATAAACCTCGAGAACTTGACTTACCTGGAAATAATTTAAAAAATATTTTTCCTGCAATGGAATTTTTAACTGCTTCTAATCGCAAGGGTTTAGGTGACAAAGTTGAGCTGTTTGATAATGGAACATTAAACGCTGAAAACAAAAATGTAATTGTAATTGGAGGCGGAGATACAGCTATGGATTGCGTTAGAACGGCAGTTAGACAAAATGCGAAATCCGTAAAGTGTCTTTACAGAAGAGATAAAGAGAATATGCCAGGCTCAAGCAGAGAAGTTAACAATGCTGAAGAAGAAGGCGTAGAGTTTATATGGTTATCAAACCCAGTTAAATTTATTGGTACAGATAAAATTTCATCTATCGTAGTTGAAAAAATAAAATTAGGTAAGCCAGATTCATCTGGAAGAAGAAATCCAGAATCTATTCCAAACTCAAATTTTGAATTAAAGTCTGATATAGCTATTAAAGCTTTAGGTTTTAATCCTGAAAATATTCCCAAACTCTTTCAACAGCCAGAACTAACTATTTCAAAGTGGGGAACTATCAAAGTAGGTTTAAAATCTATGGAAACAAATATACCAGGAGTTTTTGCGGCAGGGGACATAGTAAGAGGCGCATCACTGGTAGTTTGGGCAATAAGAGATGGGAGAGAATCAGCTATATCAATTAATAATTACTTAAAGAATCAACGGTCAGAAAAAGGTAAAGCTGCATAAATGAAGTTATATAAAAAAAATTTGAAAAAATTGATTGAAGGTAATATCTATCACCCTAGTTACGAACACGATGCTTGTGGAGTTGGTTTTGTTGCTTCAACAGACGGAAAAAAATCGCGTAAAATTGTTGAATTTGGAATTCAAGCTTTGAAAGCAGTTTGGCATCGTGGTGCAGTAGATGCTGATGGAAAAACTGGAGATGGGGCTGGCATTCATATTGAGATACCACAAGACTTTTTTGTTGAAAGAATTCAAAATGCTGGCCGACAACATAAAGAAGGTAAAATTTGTGTTGGAATGATATTTCTTCCAAGAAATGATTACTCTTCCCAAGAAAAATGCAAAACAATTGTTGAAAATGAACTTTTAAATAAAAATTATTATATTTATAGATGGAGACAAGTTCCTGTTAATACAAAAGTTCTTGGAGTGAAATCAGAGAATAATAGGCCAGAAATTGTTCAAATAATTTTCAAATCAAATGATAAAAGCTTAGAAAAAGACGAACTCGAAAGAGATTTATATGTTGTTAGGAAAAAAATTGAAAAGCAAATTAACATTTCAAAACTTAAAGATTTTTATATATGCTCTTTTAGTTCTAGATCAGTTATTTATAAAGGTATGTTTTTAGCTGAAGCATTATCAGAATTTTATCCTGATTTAACTGATAAAAGATTTATCTCAAGATTTGCTATATTTCATCAAAGATATTCAACTAATACATTTCCAAGTTGGGATTTAGCTCAGCCATTTAGAACATTGGCACACAATGGTGAAATTAACACAATTAAGGGAAATATAAACTGGATGAGAATCCACGAACAAGATATGAACAGTAAGCTTTTTAAAGATATGGAATCTTTAAAACCAGTTATAGATTCAGGAAATTCAGATTCAGCAGCATTAGATAATGTTTTTGAGTTGTTAGTTAGATCTGGTAAATCAGTACCTCTTACAAAACTTATGCTTATTCCCGACGCATGGTCCAATAGAAGAAAAACCGTGTCAAAATCTCATCAACAACTATTCAATTTTTTAAATAGCACTATAGAACCGTGGGATGGGCCTGCAGCAATATCTGCCACAGATGGAAATTGGATTATTGCAGCTCAAGATAGAAATGGGCTACGTCCGCTTCGATATACAATAACTTCTGATAAATTGTTATTTGCAGGATCAGAAACAGGTATGATTCCTTTTTTAAATGAAAAGATTATTTTCAAGGGAAGATTGGGACCAGGTCAAGCAATAGCCGTTGATCTTATGAATGGAAAAATTTACGATAGTAAAAATCTTAAAGATAAAATTTCAAGAGATTATAAGAAATATAATAAGCAAATAATAGAATTAGATAAAAAACTTTACACGAAAAAAGAAAAATTTATTTTCAAAGGTGATGAATTAAGACGTCGGCAACTATTGGCTGGAATGAATATAGAGGATCTTGAATTAATTTTGCATCCAATGGTAGAAGATACGAAAGAAGCAGTTGGTTCAATGGGTGATGATACTCCAACAGCTGTACTATCAGATAGATACAGACCTTTATCACATTTTTTTAGGCAAAATTTTAGTCAAGTAACAAACCCACCAATTGATTCTTTAAGAGAAAGTGAAGTGATGAGTTTAAAAACAAGATTTGGAAATACAGGCAATATACTCGACTTTGAAAATTTAACAGAAGAAAATATCTATGTTCTTGAAAGCCCAATTTTATCTAATGCATCATTTGAAAAGTTTAAAACTTTTTTTAATGAAAGAATTAAAATTTTAGATTGTACTTTTATTATTAATCAAAAGTTAAAACAGAGATTAGACATACTATGCTCTGAGGCAGAAGTTGCGGTAAGAGAAGGAGCTAGGCATATAATCTTAAGCGATAAAGAAGTTAATGAAGAAAAAATTCCAGTACCTATGGCTTTAGCTATTGGAGCAATAAATTCTAGACTTGTAAATCTAGGAATAAGGGGTTTTGCATCCATTAATGTTGAAACAGCAGAGGTTTTGGACACACATTCCTATGCAGTTTTGCTAGGAGTAGGAGCTACGACAATTAATTCATACATTGCTTTTGATTCAATTTATCAGAGATATGAAAAAAAATTATTTAATAAACTTAGTTTTGAGGAGTGCATACATCGATATATAAAATCAATTGAAAATGGATTGCTTAAAATAATGTCTAAAATGGGAATTTCAGTTTTAAGCGCCTACAGAGGTGGTTGTAATTTTGAGGCAGTTGGATTAAGCAGATCAATCGTTGCAGAGTATTTTCCAAAAATGATTTCTAGAATATCAGGTATAGGAATTGCTGGTATTGAAAAAAAAATTAGAGCACTACATGAAACTGCTTTTCAGAAAAATGTATCTATACTTCCAATTGGAGGAATTTATAAATATAGAAAAAAAGGTGAAGTTCATCAGTATCAAGGAAATTTGATTCATATGCTGCAAAATGCAGTAGATTTGAATTCTTATAAAATTTATAAAAAATATGTTAAGGGAATCTATGATTTGCCTGTAATAAATTTAAGAGACCTTTTAGATTTTAAAAAACTCAAAAAACCTATAAATATTCAAGACGTAGAACCAATTTCAGATATAAGAAGAAGATTTGGAAGTGGTAGTATGTCTCATGGAGCTTTATCGTCAGAGGCACACGAAACGCTTGCTATCGCAATGAATAGAATAGGAGCTGCATCTTGCAGCGGTGAAGGAGGAGAGGATCCAAAAAGATTTTTAAAAAAAGAAAATGGTGATAGTGCGAATTCTAAAGTTAAACAAATTGCTTCAGCACGATTTGGAGTAACAATTGAATATTTAAATAATTGTAAAGAAATTGAAATAAAAATTTCTCAAGGAGCAAAACCTGGCGAAGGAGGTCAACTTCCTGGTTTTAAAGTATCTAAAGAAATTGCCAAACTAAGACATTCCACTCCTGGAGTAACTCTTATTTCTCCACCACCACACCATGATATTTATTCGATTGAGGATTTAGCTCAACTTATTTATGATCTTAAGCAATCTAATCCTAAAGCAAGGGTTGGTGTAAAATTAGTGGCTTCAAGTGGCCTTGGAACAATTGCGGCTGGTGTTGCAAAAGCAAAAGCAGATGTAATTTTGGTATCTGGACATTGTGGGGGAACTGGAGCTAGCCCTCAAACTAGTGTAAAATATGTAGGAATACCTTGGGAGATGGGTCTAACTGAAGTCAATCAAATTTTAACTTTAAATGGTCTTAGACATAAAGTTACTTTGAGGACTGACGGTGGGTTAAAAACTGGAAGAGATATTATTATTGCCGCAATGATGGGGGCTGAAGAATTTGGAATAGGAACAACTTCTTTAGTAGCTATGGGCTGTATAATGGTTCGTCAATGTCATTCTAATACTTGCCCAGTAGGAGTGTGCACACAAGATGAAAATTTAAGAAAAAAATTTACAGGAACTCCTGAAAAAGTAGTTAATTTATTTACTTTTATTGCCGAAGAGGTAAGAGAAATTTTAGCCGAATTAGGTTTTAAAAATTTAAATGAAATAGTTGGAAGAACAGATCTTCTAAAACAAGTGAGTAGGGGTAAGTCAGATTTAGATGATTTAGATTTAAGCCCACTTTTGGTTCAAGCAGATCCCGGAAAAAATCAAAGATATGGAAGTTTTGATTTAATAAATAAAGTTCCTTCAACGTTAGACGAAAAAATCTATGAAGAAGTAAAAGATTTAATTGGACAAAAAAATAAAATTGAAAGAAGTTTTGAAATAAAAAATATACATAGAGCCGTTGGAACAAGATTGTCACATTATATTTATAAAAAAACTACAAAAGAAAAAATAGAAAATAACTCTATAATAATTAATCTGTCAGGTTCTGCAGGTCAATCCTTAGGTGCATTTGGAATAAAAGGTTTAAAAATAAATCTTATTGGAGACTCAAATGATTATGTTGGTAAAAGCCTTTCTGGAGCTACAATAGTTATAAAACCTCCTAAAGAAAGCAATTTAATTAGTTATGAAAATACTATTATAGGGAACACAGTTCTTTACGGAGCAACGTCTGGTAAACTTTTTGCAGCAGGGCAAGCGGGCGAAAGATTTGCAGTAAGAAATTCTGGAGCTGAAGCAGTAATAGAAGGTTGTGACTCAAATGGATGTGAATATATGACGGGTGGAACAGTTGTTATTCTTGGTAAAGTTGGTGATAATTTTGGAGCAGGAATGACTGGGGGAATGGCATTTATTTATGATCCTAATCAGGAATTTGAAAATTTTGTAAATCCTAACTCAGTGATCTGGCAAAGAATAGAAACAGATTATTGGAAAAATTATTTAAAAAGAATGATAAAGGATCATTTGTACGAAACCCAATCGATTATTGCTAAAAAAATTATTGAAAATTTTGACAAAGAGCTAAAAAATTTTCATCAAGTGTGTCCAAAAGAAATGCTAGATAAACTTTTAAATAAATTATCTTTAAAACACAAAATATTAAAAGCTGTTTAAAATGTTAAATTATTTTTAGTATATTTTTTAATTCATAACAAATTTTTTTTAGATCACTTTTTCTTGATAGACTGTGGTCACCATTTTTTATAACAACTAATTTTTTTTTTGCTTTTTTACAAATTTTTAAAATTTTTCTTGAAAAATTTAAAGGAACAATTTTGTCTTTTGAGCCGTGTAGTAAAGTAATAGGAATTTTTAAATTAATCTTGCTATTAAGAACTTTATTTTTTCTACCGTCTAGAATTATTTGTTTCGTAATTGGGTAGGTATACTCACCATATTTTAGATTGTAAATATTTTTGGTGATGATTATTTTCTTTGTTTCCTTATTAAATTTTTCCCACATTAATTTTTCTAAAAATTCTGGCGCTGATGCTATGCCTATAAAACCTTTAATTCTTTTTTTGAAATGAATAAATAGGTTTAAAGCAATCCAGCTTCCCATACTTGATCCAATAAAAATTAATTTACTATCGTTTTTAGTTTTAGATTTTATTAGATGCATTGCCTCATTAGTCCATTTAGATATATTCCCTTCAATAAAATTACCTGTAGATTTCCCATGTCCTGAGTATTCAAATCTCAAAAAATTTAATTTATGTTTAAAACAAAACTTTTGCACTGCGATAGGCTTTTTTCCATTCATATTTGACATAAAACCATGAAAAAAAATGATAGTAATTTGGCTATTTTTTTTTGAAAAAAAATATTTTATTTTCTTTTTTTTGTACTTTGAAAAATATTTAGATTTTATATAACTCATCTGACATAGTATAATATTTTAAAATAATGAAAAAAAAAAATAAAGTTTTAAAAGTTTTGCAAGTTATACCCAAGCTTGGCTATGGTGGAGCTGAAACAGGCTGCTATGATTTAGCTCATTTTTTACCAGAAAAAAAATGCAAATCTTACATAGCGACAAGTGGAGGAGAATTACTTAAATTTGTGGACAAAAAAAAAGTTAAGGTATTTAAGTTACCTGTTCAATCAAAAAATCCTATTCTAATAGTATTTAATGCTGTTTTAATTTCATTTATAGTTCTTTTTTACAATATAAATATTATTCACGCACGGAGTCGAGCCCCTGCTTGGTCATGTTTAATAGCCTCAAAACTAACTTTTAAAAAATTTGTTACTACTTTTCATGGCACCTACAATTTTAAAAATAAAATAAAAAAGTTTTATAACTCGGTGATGGTAAGATCAAACTTAGTTATAGCTGGTTCTAATTTTATTTTCTCACATATAAATGAAAATTATAAAGAATTTTTTCAAGACGGAAAAAGAAAACTTCTTGTAATTTTTAGAGGTATTAATATTAGTTATTTTAATAAAAAAAAAGTTCTACCTGCAAAAGTAGATCAATTTTCTAAAAATCATAATATAGATAGAAATAAATTTATTATTTTATTACCTGGAAGGTTAACATATTGGAAAGGTCAAAAGATATTTATAGAAGCACTTAACATACTTAAAGATAATTACCAAAATTTTCAGGGTGTAATTCTTGGTAGCGATCAAGGAAGAAATGTTTATAAGAAGCAACTTGTTGGTTTAGTTCAGCAACACAGATTAAACAATCTTATTAAATTTATTGATAAATGTGATGAAATGCCGGTAGCTTATAGTATAGCAAATATTGTTTGTTCTTGCTCGGTAGAGCCAGAGGCCTTTGGACGAGTTGCGGTAGAGTCACAGTCAATGGAGATTCCCATAGTAGCAAGTAATATTGGAGGCTCAATGGAAACTATAGTAAATAATCAGACAGGTTTTTTATTTAAAAATAAAGATGCCAAAGATTTGGCAGAAGTAATAAGAGGTATCATGGAAAAAGATTATAATTCGTTGAAATCTATCGGTTTTGCAGGCAGAAAAAATGTATTAAACAAATTTGATGTTGATAAAATGTGTCTTACAACCTTTACTGAATATAAAAAATTGATAGAGTTATCTTAATTCATGCCAGACATAATCTTACCAGATGGTAAAAAAATTTCATTTACAAAAGAAATAGATGGATTTGAAATAGCAAAAAAAATTAGCAGCTCATTAAGAAAAGACGCATGCGTTATGAGTGTAGATGATGAGTTTAAAGATTTAAGTTTTTGCATAAAAAAAAATGCTAAAGTTAAAATAATAACGCAAAAAGATAAAGAAGGATTAGAGGTAATAAGACATGATGCTGCACATATTTTAGCTATGGCAGTTCAAGAATTATTTCCAAAAACGCAGGTAACAATTGGTCCAGTTATCGAAGATGGTTTTTATTATGATTTTTCAAGAAAGGAACCTTTTTCTAACCAAGATCTTCAAAAGATAGAAAATAAAATGAAAGAAATAGTTGATAGAGACGAGATAACAAAAAGACAAGTTTGGAAAAGAGATGAAGCAATTAAGCATTTTAAAAAGATAGGAGAAAAATATAAAGCAGAGATAATAGAAGATATCCCAAAAAATGAAGAAGTTTCTATTTATTATCACGGCAAGTGGCATGATCTATGTAGAGGTCCACATCTTCCTTCTACAGGAAAAGTAGGCAAGGCATTTAAATTAACAAAAGTGTCAGGAGCGTATTGGAGAGGAAATTCAAACAACGAAATGCTTCAGAGAATATATGGCACATGTTGGAGAAATAAAAAAGAATTGGACGAATATCTTTTAAGGTTGGAAGAAGCAGAAAAGAGAGACCACCGAAAACTGGGAAAAGAAATGGATTTATTTCATTTTCGAGAAGAAAGCCCAGGCGCAGTTTTTTGGCATTATAAGGGGTGGTCTTTATTTCAAACACTTATTGATTATATGAGATTAAAGCAAAAAGCTGCAGGTTATAAAGAAATTAATACACCAGAAATGTTAGACAAATCTTTGTGGGAAAAATCTGGACACTGGGAAAAATTTGGTGAACACATGTTTACTTCTGAAACTCCTGACCAGAAAGTTTTTGCAATTAAGCCAATGAATTGCCCTGGATGCATACAAGTATTTAATCAAGGACTTAAAAGTTATAGAGATCTTCCTCTTAAATTTTCTGAATTTGGTAAAGTTCATAGATATGAACCATCTGGATCTTTGCACGGTTTATTAAGGGTTAGAGCTTTTACACAAGATGATGCACATATTTTTTGTACAGAAGAGCAAATTACTCAAGAGTGTTTAAGTGTTACTAATTTGATATTAGAAATTTATAAAGATCTTGGCTTTGAAAATGTTTTATTAAAATATTCAGATAGACCAACAACAAGAGTAGGCGATGATAAAGTTTGGGATAAGTCCGAGTCTGCCTTGTTAGAAGCTATAAAAAAAACAAAATTAAAATACGAAATTAATAAAGGCGAAGGTGCGTTTTATGGGCCTAAAATAGAATTTGTATTAAGAGACGCTATAGGACGTGATTGGCAGTGTGGTACTTTGCAAGTAGATCTAAATTTACCTTCAAGACTTGGAGCTACCTATGTTGCTAACGACGGATCAAAGAAAGTTCCTGTAATGCTTCATCGCGCTTTATTCGGCTCTTTAGAAAGATTTATTGGTATTTTAATAGAGCATTATGCAGGAAAATTACCTTTATGGATATCTCCGTTAAAAGCTGTTGTATTACCAATTGCTTCAGAATTTGATAATTATGCAAAAAATATATTTGAACAATTCATGAAAGCAGGTATAAACACCGAAGTGGATTTAAAAAACCAAAAAATAAATTATAAAATCAGAGAACATTCTTTATCTAAAGTTCCACTATTACTAATTTGTGGACAAAAAGAAGTTGATAACAATAGCATAACAATTAGAAAACTAGGATCTGACAAACAAGAAACTTTGTCACTCGATGCTGCAATTAAAAAAATATCTGAAATTAATCAACTTCCAATAAAATAAGTGGCAAATAATAATAAAAATTTTTTCCAAAGAAGAACCAAGCCAAGAGGCCCAAGGATTAACGATAGAATTCGAGCTTCAGAAGTTCAAGTAATAAGTAAAGACAAACAAAATTTAGGAACTCTTCCTTTAAGAGAGGCTATAGAAATAGCAAAAGAAGATGGTTTAGATTTGATAGAAATATCTCCAAATACTAATCCTCCTGTATGTAAAATCACTGATATTGGAAAATATAAATATGACTTACAAAAAAAAGTTAATAAGGCAAAAAAGAAACAGAAAATAGTTAATTTAAAAGAAATTAAACTTAGGCCTGTTACTGAAATTCATGATTATAATTTTAAAATTAAAAATGCCCAAAAATTCTTGGAAAAAGGTGATAAGGTTAAATTTACAGTTAGATTTAAGGGGAGAGAAATGCAGCATACTAATTTAGGAAATGAATTAATGGATCGAATTATTAATGATACCTCAACAATTGGAAAGGTAGAAATTCATCCTAAGTTCGAAGGAAGGCAAATCATCATGATAATTCAGCCTTTGTAATTTTTACAATTTGATTGTAAATTAAATATAAAGTTTGTATAAACTGCGTAAATTTTATGCCTAAATTGAAAACTAAAAGTTCTGCAAAAAAAAGGTTTAAGCTAACTGCTAAAGGTAAGATAAAAATGCCGCAAGCTGGAAAAAGACATGGCATGATCAAAAGAACTAATTCACAAATTAGAAAACAAAGGGGCACAACAATTATGTCAAAACAAGATACAAAAATTGTAAAATCTTATATGCCCTATAGTTTGAGAGGATAAAATGGCAAGAGTAAAAAGAGGCGTCACAAGTCACGCGAGACATAAAAAAGTTTTAAAACAAGTTAAAGGTCAATACGGAAGAAGAAAAAATACTATTCGCGTTGCAAGACAAGCTATGGAAAAAGCAATGCAATACGCTTATAGGGATCGTAAAGCCAAAAAAAGAGAATTTAGATCTCTTTGGATTCAAAGAATCAATGCTGGCGTGAGAGAGCAGGGTATTACCTATTCACAGTTTATAAATGGTCTTAATAAGTCGGGAATTAAGCTTGATAGAAAAGTTTTAGCAGAAATTGCTTATCACAACCCCGAAGTGTTTAAATCTATTGTAAAAAAAGTACAATCCTCCCTTAACTAATAAGGGTATTTCTATTATCTTCAATAAAGTAAAGAATCACTAAAAGGATTTTTATATGGAAAATTTTATTCAGATAGAGTCAGATATTTTAAATAAATTAGAGAACGCTAAAGATCGTAATATGCTTGATTCGGTTAAAACTGAAATTTTTGGAAAAAAGGGAATTCTTACAGAACTATTTAAAAAAATTGGAAGTTTAGATAAAGATCAAAAAAAAGAATTTGCATACAAACTTAATATTCTTAAAGAAAAAGTAACTAATACAATAGAAAAAAAATTTTTAGAATTTGATCATTTAGAAATCAATAAAAAACTTAAAAATGAAAAAGTAGATGTGACATTACCTGGCAGAACCTATTTTTCAGGAAAAATTCATCCAGTTTCACAAGTTATAGATGAAGTAACTTCTATTTTTTCTGAAATTGGTTTCTCAGTTGAAGAAGGTCCGGATGTAGAAAATGAATATTACAATTTTTCTGCGCTCAATACTCCAGAAAACCACCCAGCAAGAGATATGCACGATACTTTTTATCTTGATCAAACTAAAGATTTACTTTTAAGAACCCACACTTCCCCAGTTCAGATAAGAACAATGTTAAAAAGTAAACCGCCTTTCAAAATAATTGCACCCGGAAGAACTTATAGATGTGATAGTGATCAAACTCATTCCCCTATGTTTCATCAGTTAGAAGGTTTGCATATAGATAAAAATATAAATATGGGTCACCTAAAAGGGTGCTTATACTATTTTATGAAAAAATTTTTTGAAGTTGAAAAAGTAAAAATAAGATTTAGACCAAGTCATTTTCCATTTACCGAACCATCGGCAGAGGTGGATATTGGTTATAAAATTGAAAATGGAAAGATTAAAGTTGGTGAAGGAGACAAATGGTTAGAAGTTCTTGGTTGTGGAATGGTTCACCCTAATGTTCTCAAAAATGCAAAAGTAAATTCAAAACAATATCAAGGTTATGCATTTGGAGTAGGAATAGATCGACTAGCTATGCTGAAATATGGAATTAATGATTTAAGAGCTTTTTTTGAAAGTGATATTAGATGGTTAGAATTTTATGGATTCGATCCTCTTGATGTTCCAACAAGCTATAGAGGTCTCAGCAGATGATAACTTCTTTATCATGGATAAAAAATCATTTATCAACTAAAGCAAGTTTAAAACAAGTAGTTGAACGTTTAACAGAGATTGGACTCGAAGTTGAAGGAGTAAAATCACCAGATAATGATTTAGACAAATTTATCATTTGCAAAGTTATTAAATCTCAAAAACATCCAAATGCAGATAAATTAAAAATTTGTGATGTAGATATTGGTAAAGGAAATTTAGTAAAAGTTGTTTGCGGGGCACCAAATGCAAGAGATGGATTGTTTACAGTTTACGCAACCCCAGGCGCAGTTATTCCAAAAAATAAAATGAAATTAAAAGTAGCAAAAATTAGAGGCATCGAATCATTTGGGATGCTTTGTTCTGGAAGTGAGCTTGATCAATCTTCAGATAAAGATGGAATTATCGAATTAAATGAAAAAGAGAAAAATATAGGTAAAAAATATTTTAAAAACTCTAAAGAAGAAGTTGTAGATATAGCTATCACACCTAATAGGCCAGATTGCCTTGGCGTCAGAGGTATTGCTAGAGATTTAGCGGCATCAGGTTTAGGTCAGTTAAGAAAGCAACCCCCAATTAAAATAAATCAAAAGTTTAAACAGCCTTTAAAAATTTCAATAAGTAAAGACAAGGATCAAGGATGCGGTGTTTTTGGAAGTGTATATATAAAAAATGTTGAAAATAAAGAAAGTCCTGATTGGCTTAAAGACAGAATTATATCTTTAGGTTTAAAACCTATATCGGCAATTGTAGACATTACAAATTATATAATGTTTGATTTAAATAGACCTCTACATGCATATGACGCTGATAAAATTGATAAAGAAATTATAGTAAGAAATTCTAAAAAAGGTGAAACTTTTGAGGCTCTTGATAATAAGAAATATGAGCTTGGCAGTAACATGTGTGCGATTACAGATAAATCTGGAGTTCTTGGTTTAGGTGGAATTATTGGAGGAACTAGGTCTGGAACAGAGTTTTCAACTAAAAATATTTTAATAGAGTCAGCTTATTTTTATCCTTCGAAAGTAAGAAAAACTGCAAAAAGTTTGAACATTGATACCGATGCAAAATATAGATTTGAAAGAGGAATAGACCCACAGTCGGTAAAAATAGGATTAGAATTGGCAATGTGTATGGTTTTAGATATTTGTGGTGGCCAAGCTAGCAAATTATCATTTGTAGGTAAGTTAAAAAGTAATAATAAAACAATAGATTTAAATTATGAAAAATTTTTAAGCGTTATTGGGTTTTCAATTACTACTTCAGAAATTAAAAAAATATTGCTTTCATTGGGGTGCATAGTAAAAACATCAAAAAAAAACATTAAAGTTACTCCTCCATCATGGAGACCTGATATTAAAGAAGACATTGATCTTATCGAAGAACTTGTAAGGATAAAGGGTTATAGTAAAATACCTTTAATCACTCCTGAAAAGATAAGTATTAAAGATACACTAAATAGCAGACAAAAACTTTTTCATTTTTCACAAAGAGCCGTTGCATCAAAAGGGTTTACAGAAGCTATTACTTGGTCCTTTACAGATTCTATAGTAGATAGTTATTTTTCTGAACTTAAAAATGAGATTAAATTGTCTAACCCAATATCTAGTGACCTAAATGTTTTAAGGTCATCACTTTATACAAATTTAGTAATAGGGGTCAAAAAAAATATACATAGAAATTTTGAAGATCTGATGCTTTTTGAAATAGGGCCTGTCTTTCATGGTAAAGAGCCTGGTCAACAAAAGACAATGATTGGAGCAATTAAAACAGGAAAATATTCTAGAAAAAACTGGATTGAAAAAGAAAGAAATTTTGATGTTTTTGATATTAAGAACGATGCACTTAGAACTTTACAAGAAATTGGTATTAATAATTCAAAGATAGCCGTAAGCAACAAAACAAAGAAATGGTATCATCCAGGAAGATCTGGTTTGTTATCACTCGGCACTGCAACAGGTACCGAGTTAGCATATTTTGGGGAAATTCACCCATCGATTATCAAAAAATTAGACTTAAGAGTTGAAAGTTTGTTAGGGTTTGAAATTTTTTTAGACAATATACCTGGAACAGAAAAAAAAATAAGGGAAAGCAAAACTAAATTTATTATTTCAGATTATCAAAAAGTAATGAGAGATTTTGCTTTTGTAATTGAAGAAAAATATAGTTCTGGAGAAATAATTGATTTAATTAAAAATATAGATAATGATTTGATTAAACTTGTAAAAATTTTTGATATTTACCAAGGTGATAATATTGAACCAGGAAAGAAATCTATTGCTTTAAATGTAACATTTGAACCAAAAGATAAAACTTTAAGTGAACAAGATATTGATTTAATAAGTAAAAAAATTATATCTACTGTTCAAAATAAAACAGGCGCAACAATAAGATCCTAATGTCCAATAATGAAAACATACGCAATTTTTCAATAATTGCGCACATAGACCATGGCAAATCTACGCTAGCAGATAGATTAATACATAAATGTGGTGGATTAACAGACAGGGAAATGAAAGAGCAAGTATTGGATTCTATGGATATTGAACGAGAAAGAGGAATAACAATTAAGGCTCAAACTGTTCGACTGAATTATCAAGCTAAAAATGGAAAAAATTATATTCTTAATATTATTGACACACCTGGTCATGTTGATTTTAGTTATGAAGTTAGCCGATCATTGTCAGCATGTGAAGGATCAATTTTAATAGTAGATAGTACGCAAGGTGTAGAAGCGCAAACTTTAGCAAACGTATATCAGGCCTTAGAAAATAATCATGAAATTATTCCAGTGCTTAATAAAATTGATTTACCAGCATCTGACACAGAAAAAGTGAAAAAACAAATAGAAGATGTAATAGGCATAGATACAGCCAACACAGTTAATTGCTCAGGTAAAACAGGAGAAGGTATAGATGAAATATTGGAATCAATTGTTAAAATTTTGCCATCACCAAAAGGAAAATCTAACAATGCTTTGCAATGTTTATTAGTAGATAGCTGGTATGACAGCTATTTAGGTGTTGTAATTTTGGTAAGAGTAATTGATGGCATTTTAAAAAAAGGAATGGAAATTAAAATGATGTCAAATGATAGCAAACATACAATTGAGAAAGTTGGAGTTTTTACACCTAAACCAAAAGATGTAAATACAATTTCATCAGGAGAAATTGGTTTTATAACCACAGGAATAAAAAATTTATCTGATACTAAGGTTGGTGACACAATATGTGATGCATTAAATCCATCTATTAAAGCTCTTCCAGGGTTTAAACCTAGTAAACCAGTGGTTTTCTGCGGTTTATTTCCTGTAGATAATTCAGAATATCAAAAATTAAAAGATGGTATAGCTAAATTAAAGCTAAATGATTCTAGTTTTTCTCACGAACCAGAAGCTTCAAGTGCATTAGGCTTAGGTTTTCGATGTGGTTTTTTAGGTCTACTGCATCTAGAAATTGTAACCCAAAGATTAGAAAGAGAATTTGATATTAATTTAATCACTACAACTCCTGGCGTAATATACAAAATAAATAAAAGAGATGGGCTAGTAGAAGAATTGCAAAATCCTACAGATATGCCTGACCCTACACAAATTCTGTCAATAGAAGAGCCTTGGATCAAGGCCACAATAATTACTCCAGATCAATACTTAGGTTCTGTAATTAAAATTTGTCAAGACAAAAGAGGGATACAAAGCAATTTAACATATTCAGGCAACAGAGCTGTCCTAAGCTATGAGCTGCCTCTTAATGAAGTTGTCTTTGATTTCTATGATCGTATTAAATCTATTTCAAGTGGTTACGCGAGTTTTGATTATGAAATTACAGGCTACAAAGAAGGTGATTTGGTTAAGATGGGAATATTGGTTAATTCAGAACCTGTAGACGCATTATCAATGATTATTTATAAAGATTTTGCTCAATCACAAGGTCGATTAGTATGTGAAAAACTTAAAGAGCTTATTCCAAGACATAACTTTCAAATTCCAATCCAGGCCGCAATAGGAGGAAAAGTTATCGCAAGAGAAACAATTAAAGGATACAAAAAAGATGTTCTTACCAAAATTCATGGAGGTGGAGCTCGTGATAGAAAAAGAAAACTTTTAGATAAACAAAAAAAAGGTAAATCTAGAGCAAAACAGTTCGGAAAAGTGGAAATTCCACAAGAGGCATTTATTGGTGTTTTAAAAATAAATAAATAATATTTTTATGGAGAGATGGCCGAGTGGTTGAAGGCGCACGCTTGGAAAGTGTGTATACGAGCAATCGTATCGTGGGTTCGAATCCCACTCTCTCCGCCATTATGAAGGGTTTTATTAGCTTTTTTAAAATTGAAATTAATTTTATCTTAAATAGATTACACAGAATGTATTTAAAGTTAATTTTATTTTTTTTTAGTTGTTTATTCTTATCCCAAATTGTCTTAGCTGACAGTGCAACACTCAATAATGGTGGCACAACTACCAGTCAACAAGCTATTGATGGAGATGATGAATTTTTAACAGTTACAAATAACTCAACCTTAAATACTGGCGCAACTAAACCTGCAAATGTTACTGGTGACACTGTAAGCGTTACTGTTGATTCTGGTTCCACAATAACATCAAATACAATTAGTATTTTTGCAGACGATACTTCTGATTTAACAATTTCAAATTCTGGCACAATCAGCGCAAGTGGAATAGTGGCTATAACTGTAAAAGGAACAACTGATGCAAGCATCACAAATAATTCTGGTGGTCAGATTTCTTCAACTAGAAACACAATAAGAATTAGTAGAACGGCTAGTAACAATACTACAGGTATGACAATTACCAACTCTGGAACAATTGAAGCAACATCAGCTGGTTCAGCAATTTTTGCATCTCAATCAGGTGCTACAGCTACAATAACAAATAATTCAAGTGGTATTATGACAAACTCTGATAGTAGTAATGCAACTATAAGAGTTGGTACAAGTTCTTCAGTTACAAATAGCGGAACAATAAAAAATGATGTTGGAAGCGATGCAATCAAATTGTATGGAAACAATTCTACAATTACTCTAAAAGACAGAGGTATAATAGTTGGAAAAATAGACGGTAGTTTAAGAACTGGAAGCACATTAAAAATTAATCATGGAACTGGTCAATCTTATTT
>Ga0208764_10000457_pt1 | contig 26233 bp, 23 predicted proteins | sample ETNtaG_18_FD_185762 | JGI IMG/M metagenome (GOLD analysis project Ga0208764, IMG submission 185762) | Marine microbial and viral communities from oxygen minimum zone, Eastern Pacific Ocean - ETNP201302SV91 (SPAdes) (version 2) | ecosystem: Environmental > Aquatic > Marine > Oceanic ... | reverse complement strand
GCAGGGGAGTTACACCTGTTTCCATCCCGAACACAGAAGTTAAGCCCCCTTGCGCCTATGGTACTGCCGGGTTTCCCGGTGGAAGAGTCGGTCGGTGCCGACGCTCAATCGTGAGGTTGTTTATTAATAAACACAGGCGCGTAGCTCAGTGGGAGAGCACTACCTCGACACGGTAGGGGTCGGCGGTTCAATCCCGCCCGCGCCTACCAGCATTCATCAAAACAGAGAGAAAGCTCATAGGAATACGCAGATCAAGGCCTCCGACAAGAAGTGATGAGTCAACACGGATCAATGATCAAATCCGTGTAAGTGAGGTACGTCTCATCGATGGAGAAGGAGAACAAGTTGGTATCATCTCGACAGATGCTGCGTTGGAGATGGCGCTTAGTTCCAATTTGGATTTAGTGGAAGTATCTCCAAAAGCCAAACCGCCTGTGTGCCGTTTGATGGATTACGGTAAATTCAAATATCAGCAAAGTAAACGTAGCCACGTTGCCAAACAGAATCAGAAAGTAGTTCACCTCAAAGAAGTGAAGATGAAGCCGAAAATTGAGGAACACGATTTTCAATTTAAGCTGCGTAACGCCTTACGTTTTCTTGAAGACGGTGATAAAGTAAAAGTCGGAGTCAGATTTATGGGGCGTCAGATTGCCCATAAAGATTTAGGAGTGGAATTACTGGAAAAATTCCAAGCAGAAATTGGTGAAGACGGTTCTGTAGAACAACCGATTCGCAGTGAAGGCCGTTCGATGCATATGATCATCGCTCCACCTAAAAAAAGAAAATAGGAAATACCATGAAAATGAAAACCCATCGCGGAGCTGCAAAGCGTTTTAAGAAAACGGGCGGCGGCGGTTATAAACGGAAACGTGCTTATTTACGTCACGGAATGCGTAAACGCAATCAGGATGTGAAACGCGGATTACGTCAGAAAACAATGGTGTCTGCCGCAGACAGCAAGTCTGTTGATTTGATGCTACCAAACGGATAAACTGAGATTAAATTGTTATGAGAGTCAAAAGAGCGGTACACGCCCGTAAGCGTAAGCATTCTCTTTTTAAGGCAGCCAAAGGTTATCGTGGAGGGCGGAGCCGTCTTTTACGAACAGTCAAAGATGCGGTTGACCGTTCAAGAGAATATAGCTATCGTGACAGAAAAGTAAAAAAACGCGATTTTCGTCGTCTTTGGATAGTGCGTATAAATGCCGCTGTCCGTGAGCATGGAATGAACTACAGCCAGTTCATCTGCGCATTAAAAGCTGCGGATATTGTGATGGATCGTAAAACACTGGCTTATTTAGCCATGGAAGAACCAAGCTTGTTTGCACAGGTAGCAGAAGAAGCCAAAACTAAATTGGCAGCTTAATTTATTGAGCGCATCTTTTCCAGGTGCGCTTTAGTCTTTGTTATTTCCCTTTCTTTATTTCTTCAGCAAATACATTTCGGACATTTTCGGCTATTGATTTAAGCCATTGTTTCCCGGACTGCTTTCCTTCCTGAGACAAGTTTTGAACCAGTTTTGTATAGACTACTTTTCCTTGAGCTTGTTGTTCAGCAATGTTATTCAGCAACGAATTAGGAGCTGTCAGCTCAAAACTAGCAGGTGCAGCAAGTTTATTTTGAATGTCAGGCCAGCATTGGAGCAAATGTTCTTGTTCAGCAATTTCTTTTTTCGACACAGTCTCAGTCTTTAAGGCCAATCTTAGAGAATTATCTATGGCATCTACGAAACGCTGCAGTTGCGAGAGACGTTCCTGATGATTTAATTCGACCATCTGCAAACCGGATTCATAAATGAATTTCTGTTGAGGAGTCTGGGCAACGCATGCAATCCGGATTTGCTGATACCAATGAAACAACGCAGTCAACTCTGCAAGCACATTAACCTGTTTCCTGACTATACCCATCGTACCTAAAAATATACGAGGATCATAATCTATTTTACCTTTTGCTAAAGAATGTCCAAAATTAAGACCTGCTGAGAATGATCCATTGATCCTTACATCGGCAGCAGTCATTGCGCCAAAATCAGCCTGAATCGGGCCAAGGAGGCTGTTATTACCCCCGATAAAAAGACGTTGCTGATCCAGGAAAACGCCGCTGCTCACATCACCAAATAAAGAAGCAGTTGCTTTGTCACCTCTGATACTAAAATTAAAATGAATAGTGCCGCTGCCAACTTCACTGAAATAACCTGGTTCCGGACCTGTTCCTCCTGCCAACAATACATCACAGAAATTTATATTACTGCCTAAAGTAGTCCATGGAAAAAGCACCGTCATTTTAGTGTCAGTGTGTTGAGCGGATGAAGCATCTTCCTCATAGAGTGATCCTTTGCGGATTCGGAATCCGTAACCGGTGCTGAAATCATTGACCGTTGTTTCTTTGCCCAAAAGAACTGCCTGTTCCGCCACACCTGAGCCTATAATGGATTCTGGGCCCACAACTGTATCTTTCAAAGTTACTGCGCCTAAACTGCCTACAACAGAGTTTTCTCCAATCCAACTGTTATCGAGCGTAACTGGGCCAAAAAGGCCAATGTTTGCTCCTGCATGAATTTCTGTATTGGGACCGTTAATCCGGACAAAAGGGTGCAGTGTTGAGCCGGCTGCAAATTTTTTCATTGCCACTTCACGCCCTATTCTGACTGAACTCAAATCCGGAATTATTACTCCATGCTCCTGTAATTTACACAGTTGTTCTGGATTATAATATGAGTTTTCGTTTTCATTCATAGAAGAGATTATGGTTTAAATAAACTGCTGATTTCGGATTTTGAAATTCCCAGGAAATAAAGTAAAGCATCAAGGTTGGGTAATGAGAGACTTCCTGCGGCCCGCTCTCTTAAATAACGTTTCGCGTTAAACGCGATGCCCAAACTTGCACTGGAAAGCATTTCTAAATCGTTTGCACCATCACCGACCGCAATCACTTGTTCCGGAAGGATATTTTCTTTGAGCGCAACTTCCCGAAGAATTACCCCTTTTTGATGTCCATCCAGAATGTCTCCTAAAATATGTCCGCTCAGTTCACCATTTTTTATTTCTAGTGTGTTGGCAAATCCGTAATCGAGATTGAATCGTTGTTTGATGTGATCGATCACTCTGGTAAATCCTCCACTCACAATACCGATTTTATAACCGAGGGTTTTCAGGATGAAGACCAGCCGTTCAACACCCGGTGTGTAGGGAATATTTAAGATTAAGCGTTCCAGATCACTGAGACGCACACCCTTAAGTAATGCTACGCGCTGCCGTAAAGCTTCATCAAATTGAATTTCTCCGTTCATGGCACGTAGAGTAATTTTCGCAACTTCCGCTTCTTTGCCTGCTAGTTTGCTCATTTCATCGATCATTTCCTGCTGAATAAAAGTCATATCAGCATCCATAAAAATCAGCCGTTTGTTTCGCCGAAACAAATCGTCATCCTGCAATGCAAGATCAAGTTGATATTCTGACTTCAATTCAAGCAGTTCTTTCATTAACTGCTGGCGCTCAATGGGTTTGTCTGCATGAACTTTTATTTCAAAAACATGCAGTTCATCCGCGTCCAGTGGACTGACCTCTGTTACTAAAAGCTGTTTTTCCCGGAGATGCCGGAACAGTTTTGTCAGTAATTGAGGAGGCAACTGCCGACTCAACAAGGTTAAGATATAACGGTGAATTGGAGTAGCTACCGGCATTTGCGGAAGTGGAAAAACCAGCAGTTCAAGCCGATACTGCTTTGCCACATTTTCCAAAACAACTGTCAAAGATTCTTTGTCCGCTGATTGAGCAAGTTCCAGACGCATCAACAGAGAAAGAGAAGACTGAAAGTTCAGGTAATGCAGATCCCTGATGGAAAAATTAAGGTGCTCCAACTTTTCCGTAAAGCGCTCCAAAACGTCCCTTTCGTTCGTAACACCCTGAATAGTGATTAGAAAATTTTGAGCAGGATTCATCTTTTCTCAGTCATATTTATATTAATCTCACAAATTTTTTGCACAAGGTGTTCGAAGTCCTGAATCACAGGTTTAGCGTGCACTTCCCAACCATAATTCTTTACAGCCGCAGCAGTAATTTCTCCCAGACAGGCAATTTTAGGGGCTGTTGTTAAACTCAGCCAAAATCCTGCTGGTAATATTTGCTGAAAGTTTTGCACTGCAGACGGGCTTGCAAACAGGATCCAGTCTAATTGATGTTGTTCCAGTTCTTTCAGCAGTAAAGTATAGTCACTTTCAACAGGGACATTACGGTAAACAGGAGTTGAGACAATTTCAGCGTGTTGTTTCTCCAATGCATTTGCCAGGATTCCACGTGGAGATTCGGCCTGAATCAGCCAACACTTTTTGCGTTTTAAATCGTATTGTTTAAAAGCCGATAGTAGTCCTTCACTTTGAAAATGTGTCGGTACAAGCTCCGGAATTATCCCGATTTCTGCAAGAGCAGATGAGGTTGACTGTCCTACACATGCAATTTTGAGGTTCGAAAATATCTTTTTTGGAGAATGCCCCAATTCTTTCAGACGTGTCAAACAGTATCTGACACCGTTACTGCTGGTAAAAACAGCCCACTCAAGCTTTGCTGCCTGCTCTACAGTTTTGTCAAATGACTCCCACGATGCAGGCGGCATGATCATCGTCATGGGCGCCGTGATTACAGAGGCTCCCTGAGATTTAAGCATTGCTGAAAGGGAGGATTCCGGAGTGTCTTTACGAGTAACCAAAATGCGGAGTCCAGCCAGTGGTATTATTTCTGATGACAAATCGGAGACTAAGGTCATAGTAAAATGAGAAGAAGTAGGAGCTTTTACTCAAAGCCCTTCAACAGCCTGCCGATATGCTTTCCGGAATCCACGAGTCTGTAATTCTTCGGCAGTTAAATTGTAATAAGCTGACATTTCATCCAATAGAGTGTAATAATCCATGGTCTCAGGAACAGCAACCTGTTGATTCATCTCATGCAATTTCAACAGTAAATGATCAAAGTGCAATTTGGTCTTCCTCTGCAGATGGCTCATATTTTTCAATCGGCCTGCAGAAAAATATAACGAGAACCGTTTGCTGTTTTGATCAGCAGCAATATCCCTTTTTCCGGATCCATTTCACTGACGAGTTCTTTAAATATGCTGAGATTAACAATTGCCTGCCGCTCCACTTCCTGGACAATCATACCCGGAAGCAAACCTGTTTTATCCGCAGCACTTCCAGGTGTGACCGCTACAATCACAATTCCGGCTCCTGACACAATCCCGAATTGCTTTGCAGTTTCTTCGGTAAGTTCTTCCACAACCATTCCCAGCATCTCCACCTGTTCAATCTCCGGTATTGCCTGTGGTGCAACTTTAACCTGAGAAAGTTTCCTTGGACGTTCATCCAGCTTCAGCTTTATGAGGATGTTTTTTCCGTCTCTGATAAGTTCCATTTCGATTTCAGCAAACGCACCTGCATTTGCAATTTCGTTACGGAGATGGTTACTGTCACGGATGTATTTGTCGTTTATGCGAATCACCACATCACCTTTGAGAATCCCTGCTTTTTGAGCAGGCGTACCCTGCATAACACCGGATATTAAACTGCCTTTGGTATTTTCCAGTTGAAATGCTTTGGCCAAATCCTGACTCACATCCTGTATCCCTACTCCCAGCCAGCCTCTTGAAACTTTACCTTTATCGATCAAATCCCGCATGATTTTACGGGCCATGTTAATAGGTACAGCAAAGCCAATACCTTGATAACCACCGCTTCTGGTATAAATCGCGCTGTTCACACCAACAATTTCTCCACTCAGACTGACCAAAGGACCACCGCTGTTGCCCGGATTAATTGCGGCATCAGTTTGGATAAAATTCTCGTATTCGTTTATGCCGACATTTGAACGGCCCTTTGCGCTGACAATTCCGTAGGTCACGGTTTGAATCAGTCCAAATGGATTACCTACTGCAATCACATCTTCACCAACAAGAATTTCGTCTGAATTACCCATAGGTAAAACCGGCAGGCCGTTCCCTACTATTTTAATCACTGCAATGTCAGTCTCCGGATCAGTACCTACAAGTTTTGCTTCCTTTTCTGTGCCGTCATAAAGTATAACTAAAATTCTGTCTGCTTCTCCTACTACATGATGGTTCGTTAAAATGTATCCTTTACTGTCGATGATAGAACCTGAACCCATGCCTTCCTGCCGGAAATCCCGCTTTGGCTGTTGACGTTTTTTTGGCTGTTGGTTTTTAGGTGTACGTAGTTCAGGGAAAAATCTGCGGAAGAACTCATCATTATAAAGATCTTTTGGATTGTTGAGAGCTTGTCCATTGGGGTTACGCATAATTTTTTCGACCTTGATATGGACAACAGCTTTCTGGACATTTTGCACCAGTATCGACCGTGTTTTTGAAGCACGTAGCATTTGTTCTAAATCATCAGAATTTTGCGCGGTCGCAGGTGCAGTCCAAAACAAAATAGTGAAAAATAACAGCGCGAGTATTCTAAAATCTAATAACATTTTTGTATTCCTTGTTGATGTAAAATTATTTTAACGTCTTTTCATAGCTTTTATCATATCCTGCTTTATGTGTATCTTCCATTGATTTTTTTCTTTAAAATAAAAGTTAAAATAAAAAATATGCTTTTTTTTGCTGGACTTATATCTATCAATGGCTAAATTAGTATTAACTTATTGGAAAGCATGAAATTATTCAGGCGGATCACTGAACATCTTCGTGCCAACCTACATTAATCATTCAAAAGAGGAATTATGAGCACAATACCTAAAGACAATCTATACACTAGAGACCACGAGTGGGTAAGAATTGAAGGTAACAAAGCAGAAGTCGGAATCACTGATCACGCTCAAACAGCATTGGGTGACATCGTTTTTGTTGAATTGCCAGACATTGAAGATGAAATTGATGCAGGAGATGAGTTTGGTTCAATTGAATCGGTGAAAGCAGTCACCTCGCTTTTTATGCCGATGAGCGGACGTATCATTGCAGTCAACACTGAGTTGAAGGACGGTCCTGAAATAATTAATGAAGAGTGTTACGACGAAGGTTGGGTGATTCGCCTGGAACTGTCAAATCAGGATGAGTCCTCAGAACTTTTATCCGCTGACGATTATAAAGAATTCCTGCTGGACGAAGAAGCCTAAACCCTGCTGCATTGTAATTTCAGACAATTGATGAAAAAAAAACGTAAAAACGTCTTATTCATTATGGCAGATCAATGGCGTGGTGATACTCTGGGATGTATTAATCACCCTGTAGTACAGACTCCGTATCTGGATCAACTTGCAGGAGAGGGGGTATTGTTCCGCAAACATTATGCTCAGGCTGTTCCCTGTGGTCCATCACGTGCTTCTTTATACACAGGGCTGTACGCAATGAATCACCGTTCTGTAAATAACGGAACCCCTTTGAATGCGCGCTTCACAAATATCGCTTTAGAAGCACGAAAATCAGGATACGATCCTACCCTGTTCGGTTACACAGATACTTCCGCAGACCCTCGTGAATTCCACCAGCAAGATCCGCTACTGACCACTTATGAAGGGCTGATGCCTGGAATGAGCAGCGGAGTTACTTTAACAGACAATCAACGTCCGTGGATTGCCGAGTTGATATCGAGGGGATATGATCACTCGTTGAATGAGCATACAGTTTACTATCCTGTCGCAAACTATCCCGGAGCAGAAAAACGTGGTGTTACCTTCTCTCCACCAGTATATTCTGATGAAGACAGCAGCGCCGCCTTTTTGACCGATGAACTTCTCAAGTGGTTAAGTGTCCGTGAAGATGAGAACTGGTTTGCGCATTTATCTTATTTGCGTCCGCATCCTCCGTGGATTGCACCGGAACCTTATAATTCAATGTATGATCCTGATGATGTCTCCAAACCGGTCAGGATGAAGAGTTTGGAGCTGGAAGGGGAACAGCATCCACTGCTCAAAATGTTGCTTACAAAAATTCCAGGTAAAAAATTTTTCGCTGATACTTATGAAGGACTTGCTGCAGAAGCATGTGAAAAGGATATTTTACAGGCACGTGCCACCTATTACGGATTGATGACAGAAATTGATTATCATTTAGGAAGAGTTATTTCGTATTTAAAAAAAACAGGACAATATGAATCCACACTGATTGTTTTTACGAGTGATCACGGAGAACAACTTGGAGATCACTATTTATTTGGAAAAGCCGGATATTTTGATGCATCGTATGCAATTCCGCTGATCATCCGTAATCCAGAAATTTATGATTCTACATCTGGAAAATCCTCCACTGCTGATAATCAGGTAGAAGTATTCACTGAAGCAATTGATGTGATGCCTACTATTCTGGATTGGCTGGATTTAGAAATTCCGCAAGAGCTGGACGGCCGTTCACTCCTGCCTTTGCTTAACGGAAATGTTCCGGATAACTGGAGAAAGGAGGCACATTGGGAATTTGATTTTCGCGAAATCGGTTCGTATCAACCGATGATTGAACAAAAATTCGGCCTGTCTCCTGATCAATGTTCGTTAACCGTTATACGTGATGAGTGCTATAAATATGTCCACATGACAGCTCTCCCGCCGCTTTTGTTTGATTTACAGGAAGATCCGGAAGAATTTATAAATCGCGCTGAAGATCCGGATTACAGGCATCTTGTGCTGGAATACTCCCAAAAAATGCTCTCCTGGTCAATGCTTCACCGGGACCGTACACTGGTTAATATTAATCTCGAATCTGGGAAGCTGATTCATTGGAAAGGTCAAAGGATATTAACTAAACCCGAAGCATGATGTGACAGAACCTCACAGCAAAAATGGCCTGCAGCTAAAAATCTTTCCCTCAATCCACAAAAACTACTGTATAGTCTAAGTACTAAAAATAAAATATCAAATAAGTGTCGAGGATTTTAAGGCAGAAATTCCTTACATGAACTCACCCTGGAGATATATGCCCTGTTCAATAGTCCGTGAAGAAATAGATATTGAAGCTCTGCGACTCCGTGCACAACATTCTCAGGCAGGAGCAGTCTTAATTTTTTGTGGAGATATCCGCAATCACAGTCAGCAGAAGCAGGTTTCATATCTGGAATATGAAGCTTATGAAAGCATGGCACTAAAACAGATTTCTCAGGTTGTTGAAGAAGCTCAAAAAAAATGGCAGCTTCACACAGTTGAAGTTATTCACCGTCTCGGAAAACTTGCAGTGAAAGATTGCTCAATTGCCATTGCTGTTTCAACTTCACATCGCGGCGATGCATATGAAGCAAGTCGTTACATCATTGACACCATTAAACATGCTGTTCCTATTTGGAAAAAAGAACACTTTGTTGATGCTCCTGCCATGTGGAGTAAAGGTTGTGAGGCATCAAGTGTAGTCGAAGAAAGTGCTGAAACTCCTGCAGTTGTGGAAAAAGAGGTTATAGAATGCCATTAGAAATTATCCGTCATGACAAATCAAAACACCCCTTCATGAGGGGTATGCTGGCTCACAAGTTGATACAGAGAGGTTTATCTTTTGATCAGGCTTATCAAATATCAAAAGATGCGAGGTCTTTTTTTCAAGAGCAAGCAGAAGTCAGTTCCGATTCTTTAATGCAGGCAGTTGACGAGCTGATAGTTGAGCGTTACGGTAAAGAACTGTTAAGGGGACTGAATTTGGATTTGTTTCCCACAGGCAAACAAATCTGTGTTTTTCGAAGAAACGCAACCGCGCCGTTTTCAAAAGGATTATTAACACAATCGATTACTTCTTCCGGTTTAAAACCGGAAGAAGCCTTCCAAATTGCTTTTGATTTGGAAACAAAATTGATGAAAAAAAATATCCTGCGTATCAGCAAAAAGAAACTGTTTGATGAAGTTTTTGCGACGATTAAGAAAAAACATGACCCACATATTGCCAACTTGTATAAATTAGCCAGCCGACTTGATGAATTGGATCGGCCGGTGATAATTTACCTTGGTGGTGCTTCCGGTACTGGAAAATCCGTCATGTCCACTTTTTTAGCAGGCAGGCTTGGCATCAACAAAATTACTGGTACAGACACTATTCGGGAGATTATGCGGCTGGTTTTTAAACGGGATTTACTGCCTTCCCTGCACAATTCATCCAGCAAAGCCGGAACTGGTATGCCAAAAAATCTGGGGAAAAATGACCGCTTAATCAGTGGATTTTGTCTACAGGCTCAGCAGGTAAGTGTCGGGGTGAAGGCTGTTGTTGATCGTGCCATCAAAGAAAGAACAAGCATGATTATCGAAGGTATACATTTGCTGCCGAATATGGAACAGGCGATTAAAGAAGGTTGCAAACGGGCTTACCATATTCCAATTACACTTTCGCTGATGAACGAAAAACATCACAAAGACAGATTTCTAGAACGCGGAAAAGGAAACGAATTAAGGAATAAAGAAGCCTATTTGAGTAGCTTTGAAAATATCAGAGCTATTCATGAATTTTTTAATTCGGAGAGTGAAGATAAAGAGATTGAAGTTGTTGACAATGAAGATTTTGATGAAACAACTAATACTCTAATGCAATTAATCATTAACATTCTGCAGGAACAGGTTAAATCAACTAAATCATCTAAATCCTGATTTTCTTCGTGCAAAGAATTCCTCGACTGCTAATTATTATAGACGGCATGGGAGATCGTCCAATTGTTGAGTTGGACGAAAAAACCCCGTTGCAGGCAGCAGATTTACCTGTGCTTGACCTCTTGGCCAGAGAAGGGCAATGCGGTGTAGCGGATCCTGTCAAGCGCGGGATTGTAGCCACAACAGTTTTAGGCACATTGGCAATCCTCGGTTATGATCCGCTCAAACATTCAATTGCACGGGGGGTGATTGAGGCACACGGAAGCGGGATGAAAATTTTGCCTGGTGATGTCGCGTTTCGCGGAAACTGGGCTACCCTCGATGATACGGGAAAGATCGTTGATCGTCGTGCTGGACGTATTCGTGAGGGCACAAAAGAACTAGCCTCCAGCCTCAGTGGGATTAAGATTGAAGGCGCCTCTGTGGAAGTTGGTGCCGGAACTGAACATAGAGTTGCAGTGGTTATCCGTGGTACGGGATTACAAGATTCTCTCATCGGAAGCGATCCCGGGGATCATTTCCATTCCGGAATTAAACCTCGTCTACCGGTCGCACTGAAACAAACTGATCAAAAAAGTGTACGGACTGCAAAAATATTAAAGCTCTTTGAACAGAAAGCAAGCAAGATTTTAACACGCCATCAGGTGAATCTTGAGCGAGTCTCGAAAGGTCTTTTTGCGGCAAATGCGATTTTAACCAGAGAACCGGGGCAGGTACATGCGTTTCCAAAAATAAAACGTCCCTCGGGATTAGGTTTGTCCGGTGTTTGTATCAGCGGAGACGATACCATTTCAGGAATTTCACGTGTGACAGGCCTGGATGTTTGTAAAACTCCGGCCATGACCGCAAATCTGGATACAGATTTAAAAGAGAAATTTCTGTTTGCCGGAAAAATGCTGACAAAATACGGTGTTGTTGTCCTGCACATAAAAGGCTGCGACATTGCGGCACACAACAGGGAAGCAGTAAAGAAGAAGGAATTCCTCGAAAAAATTGATGCTGAACTGGGACTTTTTCTCAATCAGTGGAAAGCTAAATTGCGGATTGCCGTCACTGCAGACCATGCTACTTGGAGTAAAGAAGGAGTACACGTTGATGATCCTGTACCGGTCCTGCTTCATGGACAGGGGATTTCAGCAGATTCAGTAAAGGGTTTTGATGAATTTCAAGCTTCTGCAGGAGAATTAGGCTTATTCAGGCTGTATAAATTATGGGGAAAGTTTTTTGCCTGAAAGATCCTCAAACCGTATGAACTACAAAATATTAGTGTAGTAAATCTTGCAAGAATTATTGCTTCGTTTTAAATGACACGTTTCTGTGACTTTTTAGGAATGGCGCATTACATGTTCATAAATAGTTTCAGAGCAACCAGCTAACTACAATTATTCATGAGTTCAATCACCTTTGATCCTGACAGTTCCTGGCAATCGTCTTTAAGCTTTGATCATGTCAAGTGTCTCATAGTCTGCAGGGGGCCGATCCGTCTTGAAACCATGACTGTCTTTGAAGAATTGGGAGCAAACATCGGTATGCTTCTTTCTGAAAAAGACAGCATAGTATATCCGCAAACATTAGCTCCGGAATTACGTGCACTCAGCAACCGCAGTGAACAGGTGCATCATGTTCCGGATTATATGGGTGCAACCAAAGAGGAGCGTGGACAGCGTATCGAACAGATAATCAATATTTGCCATGAACACGCTTACACGCATTTATTTGCCGGGTATGGTTTTATGGCGGAAGATGCTGAATTTGTCTCACAGATTGAAAACGCGGATATCAGTTTCGTTGGCCCGAATTCAAAGGTAATTCAGCATGCAGGTTCAAAAGACGAAGCAAAGGAGCTTGCACGTTCTCTTAAGGTCTCTGTTACACCGGGAGAAGACCGAATTGCGGCAATTACCTTATTATCAAAAGCCGGTGCCTCTCCTAATGAATATTTCCAAAAACTAGTTAAAAAACATAAATTAAGTCTCCCTCAAAAATGGCAATCCGGAGATCCGCTTGAGCAGGCAATTTCGCTTTTGCAGGCTTCCTGCGAGAAGCAGGTTGATTTGTTTACGATTACAGAATTACAGCAGGAAACTGCCCGGCAGGTTGAAACACTGTGGCGGGAAAATCCGGGCAAGCGGATTCGACTAAAACATGTCGGCGGCGGCGGCGGTAAAGGGCAAAGGGTAATTACTGATGTTGATGAAGTAGAGGAAGCCGTGATGTCTGTTTTGATTGAATCGAAAGCAACCGGAGTAGGTGACAATAAGAATTTTCTCATTGAACTGAATATTGAAGATACCAGACACAATGAAATTCAACTGCTCGGTAACGGTGAATGGTGTATCGAACTTGGCGGGCGTGATTGCTCTCTGCAAATGCACGAACAGAAATTGCTGGAAGTTTCGCTGACTGAAGAAATGCTGACAGCAGCAGCTGATGAATACGATGCCTCAGGCAAAAAAACACAGGCTGAAGTTCTGCGTGCTGATGCAAAAATATTAAATTCAATGTGTAAACAGGCAGAGGAATTCGGCAAAGCACTTCATCTGGATTCTGTTTCAACATTTGAATGTATAGTTGAACAGGACGCACATTATTTTATGGAAGTTAATACAAGGATACAGGTTGAACATCGTGTCACCGAAATGGCGTATCGGCTGAAGTTTACGAATCCTGACGATCCTGAAGACACATTCACAGTAGATTCTCTGGTGGCTGCCATGCTGCTGATAAACTGTTACGGAAAACAATTGCCACGTCCGGAACGTTTGCCGCGTTACGTTTCCGGAATTGAAGCCCGTTTGAATGCTACTAACCCTGCGTTAAAACCGCATGCGGGTGGAATTGTGCGTGCCTGGTCATCACCAGGTGAGAAAGAGATACGTGATGACCAGGGAATCGGGATCAGTAATCCGGACACAGGGCTTTTGCAACTCTACAACCTCGCCGGAGCTTATGATTCCAACGTTGCACTTTCCATCACACATGGAGTTTCGCGCAGGGAAAGCTTTGAAAAGCTGGCAGAAATTTTACGTTGTATGGAGGTGCGCGGTCATGATTTACATTTAAACGTGGACTTCCATTACGGATTACTGCATTGGCTGCTGGGCAACGACCCCATGCTGAAACCTAACACGCGTTTTGTTTCTGCATATCTGGCACTAGCGGGAAAAATAAAACGTATCTGCGATCAGGTAAATCTGGAAGTCGCCTGGAAAATTCAACTTGAAAACGTTCAAAAAAAATATGGTAGAGCAGGCCTCATAATAAGTGAACAAAAATTAACCCTTCTTTTAAGACCGTTGAAAAAATTATTCAGCAGAACTCATTTGCTGATGGGCTGGTTGGCATTGCAAAAATCAAAAAATACAGGAAATAACCCTTCAGCAAGACAGAATCCTGTACTGATTTTGAAAGATCTCTATCATTTTTTAAGACTGGATCAGCATCCAGGAATTCCACCAAGTGAACAGATTTGGGTCAACGATCAGCAAATATTGGAAAACGCTGCAGATTTTTACAGTGATTTTGCGCACAATTTTGGGCAGTCAGATATATCATGGGCCGAATTAACAGTATTGCTGAATTCTAAAAAAGCGCCTGCAACTTTTCTGCAGGACGAAGATCCTCAGTTCTGGGAGAGGATTCTCGCTGCACACAAAGGTCATCAAGTTGCTTTGGAGTTATTACGTCTTCCTGAGATCATCGCGGAAAAAGCCGGATTTTATGAATTCCTAGGAAATGAAAAACTGGAGGTGGAAATCCCACCAGAATTTAGTGATCCGGAGTTGGCAGAGGAATTGACAGCGGGGCTTGCTCCACAGCCTCCGGCAAGTGGTAATGAAATACTAGCCTGGACTGGAGGCACCTTTTATTCACGTGAGACTCCGGAGGCAGAAGAATATGTCCGTGAAGGTCAGCACATTGAAGAAGGCGATGTTTTAGGTTTATTGGAAGTGATGAAAATGTTCAATCAGATTAGAGCAGAATTCCCGGGAACTATCCGTAAAATTTGTGTAGAAGCCGGTTCCGGAATTATAGTTTCCAGTGGGCAGTCACTTTTTCTGCTTGATCCGGATGTTCCACCGGTTACTGAAACCGAAGAGGAAATCTTTAAAAAACAGCAGGAGCAGACGACGTCCATCATGCAAAATATTTATCCAGCCAACTGACTTAGTGCATGATTCAATTTGAAGTAGAAACAAACTGTGGAAATTCACGGGCAGGAACTCTCCAGACTCCACAGGGCAAGATACACACTCCAATTTTTATGCCGGTCGGCACGCTCGGTACAGTCAAAGGCATGACACCTGAGGAGGTTGCTGAAACCGGTGCTGAAATTATTTTAGGCAACACCTATCACCTGCATTTACGTCCCGGTGATGAACTGGTAAAAAAAATGGGTGGTCTGCATAAGTTCATGAATTGGCACGGACCGATTTTGACAGACAGTGGTGGATTTCAGGTTTTTTCACTGGCTAAGCTGCTCAAACTGGATGAAGAAGGCGTTGAGATACGCAGCCATCTTGACGGGACAAAAATCAAACTCACGCCTGAAATTTCAATTGCAATTCAGCAAAACCTTGGTTCAACAATTATGATGTGCCTTGACGAATGCCTGGAGCTACCTGCAACACGTATGGAAGTTGAACGTTCAATTGCACTGACTGCACGCTGGGCAAAACGCTGCAAAGAAGCACGGAAAAAGTCCAGCGGAGATTTTGGTGAACAGGCTTTGTTTGGAATTTTTCAGGGTGGAGGTGAACTTGATTTGCGTGAGCAAAGTTTGGAACAGATTGTTGAGATTGACTTTGACGGTTATGCGATCGGAGGCTTGAGTGTTGGTGAATCCAAAGAAGAAATGTACCGCGTGGCGCATCACATCGCAGCAAAAATGCCTGCAGACAAACCACGGTATTTGATGGGTGTCGGTGATCCAGAGGATTTGCTGGAAGGAATTGAGGCAGGAATTGATATGTTTGACTGCGTCATGCCAACCCGTAATGCCCGTAACGGTTCCCTGTTTACTTCACACGGAAAAATTAGTATCAAACAAAGTCGATTCCAAGAGGATCCAGAACCGCTTGATTCTGACTGTGCCTGCTCCACTTGTCAGCATTATTCACGGGCTTATTTACGTCACTTATATAAATCCAACGAGATATTAGGAGTACGTCTCAACACTTACCACAATCTTTTCTTTTACCTTTCACTTGTAAAAGGTGCACGCGCTGCCATCAAGGAACAGCGTTTTCCGGAATTCAAAAAAGATTTTCTGGAAAAATATCACAGCGGGATTGACGGAGCTTAGGCATGTGCGGTCGTTTTGCCCAAATAGACAGCGAAGACAAAGTGATGAGTGCGTTCGACATTTTGCAATCAGAAATGATTCTGGAACCACGTTACAATATTTGTCCTTCTCAGCGAATTCCAATCATAATCCAGCAGGATGGTTTACGTACCCTTGAAACACGTGAATGGGGCTTAATTCCTTTTTGGGCGAAAGAGCCGAATCCGCTGATCAACGCACGTTCGGAAACTGTTACCGAAAAACCGTCATTTCGGCATGCCTTCCGTAAGAGACGCTGCTTGATTCCGGCATCCGGATTTTATGAATGGGCGAAAGAAGAAGGACAAAAACAGCCTTATTTTATCCGTTTAAAAAACGGAAGTCCCATGGCTTTTGCGGGTTTATGGGAGGAGTGGACTTCAACTAAAGGAGAGACTCGGCGAACCTGTGTTATTCTGACAATAGCCGCAAATTCTCTGATGCAGGAAATTCATCACCGTATGCCGGTTATTTTAACGCCGTCAAGCGGAGCTATGTGGCTGGATCATTCCGTAGGGCGAAGTTCACCGGAAAAACTCCTGCTGCCTTTTTCCGCGGACAAAATGGAAGCATGGAGAGTTTCACCTAAAGTCAGCGTTCCAGCTTTTGATAATCCGGATTGTTTTAGAAAACTGGAAAAAGCAGAAGCCTCAGAAAAGAAACCTGAACCTCCTGAAGCGCAAGCTTCTCTGTTTGATTAAAGTTCCTCGATGATTTTAACAGAATCCGCATGTTCAATACGTTGCAGACCGTTTGCTCCTGCACCTTGAGGATCAGCCTCAAATTGATAAACCATCTTTTGCCGCAAAGGCCGGAAGCTGACAGCCAGCGATGAAAAATTATCAAACATTTTGCTGTCTGCAGAAGTTGATGTTTTTACAAAAATAAAGTTAGGTGTGTTCAACTGTACTGTTGCCTCTATTTCCTGCGGCTTCTTCTTTCCGGGGATATTACCCTTAATTTTCAGTAATGTACCCACTGCAACCTGACGGCTTGTAGTGATAATTAGTTTGGGATTTTCTGAATTGAATTTCAGCTTTTCACGTAAACAAACTAATGCCCCGAGGCGTACCTCGTCAATATGCTGTAATTCACCCAGGATTAACTCAAAATTTGCTGCATTGGTACTGACCTGCTCCACTTCCTTTATTTTCGTCATTCGTGACATTTCCCAGAGCAATTCCATTTCTGCATGTGTCAGTTTATACTTCTCTGTCGTTGTTTTCTTCAACTGTGTCTGTGCAAATTCGTAAAGGCGCTGCTTGAAACTATCAATTTGATCCTGATCAGAAGTGTAGTAGATGTTGAGATTACCTCTATCTGTATCTTCCCAAAAAGTAGGTCCGGAAAAAAGCAACCTGTTTGAAGTCATTTCTATAACTTGTGAAAAAGTCGCTTCGCCCAATACTTCGAGATCATCAAGCACATCCTTTGCAATACGATCAACAAAATCATTCATTCCTTCACGTTGATAGAATAAGGCGAGTCCAAACTGCAGGACACGTACGCCGTTGTTGATCAGCACACCGCGGGCCATATCCTCTTTATTGAAATCCGGAGGACTGTCCACCTGCAGCATTTCACCGAGCATTCCATTCTGAATTTCAACGTCCCAGCCGTCATGATAAATCTGCTCCAGAACTTTTTTCATTTCAGTCGCAATCACATCCACAATGAAATACATGGCGGGACTGTTGCTGCCATGTTTAAAAATTTCTACACCGTAAATACGCAGATACATGAAGCAGCGTTTTACGTGGTCGATCTTTTTGTGCTCCACCAAATGTTTGATAAAATTTCCATAATAAAATCCGAGGTTATATAGATTCCGCGGTTCATTATTACGCACACCATGTTTTATGGCAAAACGCAGTAAAGTATTGAAACGGATGATAATAATATCAACTAATTCAGTATTGTCTTCTTCTATCGCAGTCAACCCAAGTGTTTCCATTTCACCTGCAACCATCGAAGACAAATCAAATTCACCATGTTCCAGCAGCCTTATATAAACGTTACCGAGCAGGCGGAAACATTTTTGTTCATAGAAACTTTGGTTACGTTCCATTTCCCCAAATTGACCCACCATGGTTTTAAATGAAATATCGGTGCGTACTTTTGGCGATACATTGAAAAATGCTGGTGCAATATTTTTTTTGAGACGGATATAATTTTGTAAAGTCATGCTCATATCATGAACAATGTCTGCCTTTAATTCCTTGAAAGAGGAAAATTCAAGAATATCATCAAGTTGATTAAGTGCTTCAAAAATTGTGTACTGCTGATGTTCAACGACATCAGGAATGTGGGCCAAAGCACGGTTCCTCTTTGAGGTGAGGGCGGTGATCTGATCCATATTAGTGTTATAAATACGATTAATAATATTGGTAGGTTTGGTTTGGCGCAGGATATAGAAAACATAAGGGAAGGCGATTATTGAACAAATCGTCAGCAGGAAATGAGTGTTGAAAATTCTGCTGGGTTCCCGGACAAGTCCAATTTCACCATAAATTTTGATTATCAGAGCATGTCCACCGGAAATGATTAAAAACCAGATGTAGAGCAAACTCGGAACATTCTTCATGTAAATATCGATCAGCTTTGGGATACTTTGTGACGCAATCGAAATCACCAGAATAAGTGTACCCAAAATCATGCCCAGCAGTGCCTGCCAGACTTCCGGGGCAAAACCTACATCGAGTTCCTCGAATCCTCCCGGATTTACACCGGAAATGGATTCTATCAGTTCTGTATAAGGTACAAAGAGGTATATATTAAAAATGATGTCACTGATGACAACAACAAAGAGGATAAAAAGAAATGAGGAAATTGAACGTCTGGCATCCGCGTAGGCAATCAACCGATAGAGGAAAAAACTGAAAGATACATTTGTACTTTCTTGCTCAGTAAGTTCTGCTGATTTTTCTTCAGAATTGTCCGTAGAATCGTTTTCTGCTTCGAGTACCGTGTTCATATAATTATTGAATTTGCTGCTGAGTAAATTAAGCCTGTTGTATTATTTGGATTGCTGAATTGCGTTAACCCCCGGAAGTTCTTTGCCTTCCAAAAATTCAAGCGAGGCACCACCTCCGGTGGAAACATGGCTAATGCGTTCACTGAGTCCGGACTGTTGAATTGCAGCCGCGGAATCACCGCCTCCGATAATTGTGACAGCACCTTTGTCAGTTGCTTCTGCAAGACTTTGCGCGATTGCGAATGTACCTTTTGCAAAGGCTCCCATCTCAAAAACACCCATTGGACCATTCCAGAGCACAGTTCCGGAGCGAAGTACCGCTTCGCAAAATATTTCAGCACTTTGCGGCCCAATGTCCAGAATCAGCCAGCCTTCAGGAGCACCTTCTTCTGCAGTTACTACACGCGTTTCAGCATTTTTATCGAAACGTTCCGCGATAACTGCATCAATCGGCAGCAGGAGTTCAACACCTTTTTCCTGGGCCTTGTTTATCAGTTCCTTCGCATAATCCAGCGAGTCCTCTTCCAGTAGAGAAGCGCCTATTTTGTGCCCCTGCGCTTTCATAAAAGTGCAGGCCATTCCTCCACCTATGATCAAAGTTTGAACTTTGTCGAGCAGTTTTTCGATAACCTTAATTTTGTCCGAAACTTTTGCACCTCCCAAAATCGCGGCAAAAGGTCTTTTCGGTTCAGAAACAGCAGCGCCTAAAAACTGAAGTTCCTTACGAATCAAATACCCAACCGCGGATTCCGTAATAAATCCTGCAACACCGGCAGTTGACGCATGTGCTCGATGTGCTGTTCCGAAGGCATCATTCACATATACATCACCGAGTTTTCCCAACTCTTTGCAAAATTCAGTATCATTCTTAGTTTCTGCTAGGTGAAAACGTAAATTTTCCAGCAAAACTACCTCGCCGTTTTGCATGCTGTTGACCAGCGTTTCGACTTCTTCACCGACACTATCAGGAGCTAATGTAACCTTTTGTCGGAGAAGTCTGGACAATTCATCCGCAGCAGGTTTTAAACTCAGTCTTTCAACCCTCTCTCCTCCAGGACGACCCAAATGTGACATCAGGATTGCTTTTCCACCTTGTTGAATAATATGCTTGATAGTCGACAAAGCACCAGTGATTCGTCCGTTATCCGTAATTTCAAGCTCATCATTCAGCGGCACATTAAAGTCTACACGTGTCAAAACGCGCCTACCTTCAAGTTTTAATTCATCAATGAATTGTTTGACAATCACGCTCATTTATTTCTTTCACAAATTGAAAGAATGGGGTAAAAAATTTTGAAAGTGGCAACACTTGATGATTTTATGAAAAAGGCCTTAAAAGTATAATATACAAGATTACAATTGTTTGGCCTGCTCTCGCAAGACAGATTTTCGAATTTTTCCGGTGGAAGTTTTAGGCAGTTCACTAAAGACAATTTTTTTTGGTATTTTAAATCCGGAAAGCTTTGTTCTGCAAAACTGTATCACTTCATTTTCATTGAGTGTAGCAGCGGATTTGAGCGCGACAAATGCGCATGGAGTTTCACCCCATTTTTCATCAGGTCGTGCTACCACAGCAGCTTCCAGAATAGCCTCATGCTGGTAAAGCACGTTTTCAATTTCGACACTGCTGATATTTTCTCCACCGGAAATAATGATGTCTTTGCTACGGTCTTTCAACTCAATGTATCCATCCGGATGTAGTACTCCAAGATCACCTGAATGGAACCATCCGCCTTTAAATGCTTTCGCTGTTTCTTCAGGATTTTTGAGGTAGCCTTTCATCACGATATTGCCCTGCATCAGGACTTCACCCATTGTTTCACCATCTGCCGGAACAGCTTTCATGGTTTCCGGATCCACGACTTTCAATCCCTCAAGTACGTGATAGCGTACGCCTTGGCGGCCTTTTAATTGTGCTTGTGTTGATTTGTCCTTCCCAGCCCAATCCTCCTGCCATTCACAAACCACAGACGGACCGTAAACTTCGGTCAATCCGTAAACATGCGTCACGTTAAATCCGACTTCTTCCATACGAGCAATCACTGTTGGCGGGGGCGGCGCTGCGGCTGTCAGCATTTCAACTCTGTGTGGCAGATCACGCTGTTCCTCCTGTGGAGCAGAACCGATCATATTCATCACAATCGGCGCACCGCAAAGATGAGTCACGCGGTGCTCCGCAATTGAATCGTAAATATTTTTCGCTGTTACTTTACGCAGGCAGACATGAGTTCCAGCGAGCATTGTGATTGTCCAGGGAAAACACCAGCCATTGCAGTGAAACATCGGCAGAGTCCAGAGATAAACCGGACGATGCGGCATTTCCCAGGCCAAAACATTTCCTGTTGCCAGCAGATACGCTCCACGGGTGTGATAAACCACCCCTTTCGGAGCTCCGGTTGTCCCTGAAGTGTAATTTAGTGAAACCGCCTGCCAATCATCTTCAGGCAAAACTGCTTCAAAATCCGGATTGCCTTCTGCCAAAAAGGCTTCATACTCTAACTCACCTAAAAATTCTCCTGACACTATTTCCGGGTCGTCAATGTCAATCACCAGGATTTTTCTTTTAACTTTAGCTAAAGTCTCCTTGATCAGGGGAGAAAATTCTCGGTCGGTCAGCAAAACTTTGGTTTCCGCATGTTCAAAAATATTGGTCAGTGTTTCTGCTTCCAGCCTTGTATTAATTGTGTTTAAAACCGCACCTGTCATCAGCACCCCAAAATGCGCTTCAAAAATAGCTGGAATATTTGGTGCCAGAATCGATACCGTATCGCCCTTGCCGATTCCTCTTTTAGATAAAGCGGAAGCCAGTTTGCAACAGCGCTTATATGTTTCCGCCCATGTCCAGCGACGGTTACCATGAATTACGGAAGTTCGCTGAGGATGGACAAAAGCCGTTCGGGTCAAAAAAGTAATTGGCGACAGCGGAGTATAATTTGCCGGATTTTGAGGGAGGCCTGTTTCAAAATGATTGGACATGATTTTTCTTTCGGCAGCCTGTGTTTTATAGAATTTCAAACATAGTAGCAGATTACACTATAAAAAAATGAAAGAGGATTGTCAAAGAGGACTTCACACTTAAAAAATAAAATCAAAAATAAATTGTACAATGATTTGTAAATACTATAATTACGGTGTCTCAAACAAAACGGACTTTCTTTGATTATTGCTTTTACAACTTAAGAACTTACGTGTAAGAATAGGCACTATACACATCATCTACAAAAGGTATTTACATGGGACTTTTAACTACTACTATTGGTGCTTATCCGAAACCTGAATATGTGAAACTGCCTGATTGGTTCGGAAATCTCGACACAGCTGAGCCTACACGTGGTTGGGCGGCAGCAAAGGACGCAATGGGCGAAGAAGCGGAAACCATCCTCAAACGCGGAACTCATGAAGCAGTAACCGATCAGGTAAACGCAGGAATTGATATTCCGACTGATGGTGAAATTGCCCGTGAAAATTATATCCACTATCACTGCCGTCACCTTGAAGGAATGGATTTTGAGAATCTTAGTGAAAAGACTTTGCGCACCGGAAATTACTCATCATTTCTGCCGACCGTGCGTGGGCCAGTCAAGCCGCGTGATTTGTTTTTAGTTGACGATTGGAAACGTGCGCAGTCAGCCACGGACAAGCCGGTAAAAATTACTATGCCAGGACCATTAACAGTCGCGGATACAGTTGTTGATGAGTATTATGGTAATCAAAAAGATTTTGGTAAAGCAATTGCTGAAGCACTCAATCAGGAGGTTCTCAGCCTGGCAAACGCTGGGTGCAAATATATTCAAATCGATGAACCACTCTTTGCACGTTATCCTGAACGTGCGCTTGAATTTGGTATTGAAAATCTGGATCGCGCTTTTCAGAACTGTCCGGAAGGAGTTATCAGAACCGCACACATGTGCTGCGGATATCCGGATAAGATTGACGTGGTTGATTATCCAAAAGCGCCTCGGGAATCTTATTTACAAATTGCGGATGCAATGGAAGCATCGTCCGTGATGGCTCTTTCTCTTGAAGACGCGCACCGTTACAATGATTTGAGTCTGCTCGAACATTTCAAGACTACTACCATAATTTTTGGAGTGGTCGCCATTGCAAAAAGTAACGTGGAAGCAGTTGAAGAAATTCGCAAACGTTTGCTGGACGCACTTGAACACATTGACGCGGAGCGTCTGATTGCGGGACCTGACTGCGGATTAGGGATTTTGGGGCGCGAACTGGCAATTCAAAAAATGTGTAACCTGAGTGAAGCCGCTCACTCAATTGAAACTTAAGTCAGTATATGACAACACAAAAAACCATCTCTGTAGGTGAATTGAAACTGGGCAACGAAAAACCTTTCGTGCTTGTAGGTGGTATCAATGTGATTGAATCCGAAAATATGGCCTTGAAAGTCGCTGAGACTTTCAGGTCAATTACGGAACGCCTCGGAATTCCATATATTTTCAAAGCTTCCTTTGACAAGGCAAACCGTTCTTCAATTGACTCATTCCGGGGTCCGGGACTGGAAAAAGGTTTGCGGATTCTGGAAAAAATAAAAACCGAATTTAATGTCCCCATACTGACAGACGTTCATGAATCTCAACAGGCTGCTCCCGCCGCGGGAGTTGTGGACATTCTGCAGCTTCCGGCATTTCTGTCCCGTCAAACGGATTTGGTGGTTTCTCTGTCGAAAACGAAAGCGGTCATAAATATCAAAAAAGCACAGTTTTTATCACCACAGGAAATGGGAAATATCATCAAAAAATGTGAAAATTCCGGCAACTCGCAGCTCATTCTTTGTGAACGCGGCACAAGCTTTGGTTACAATAATTTAGTGGTTGATATGCTCGGATTGTCCGCGATCAAAGAATTTGCTTATCCTGTACTATTTGACGTAACTCACTCACTCCAACAACCTGGAGGCTTGGGGAATGCAGCTGGCGGGCGTCGTGAATCTGTGCGAGAGTTGGCTCTTGCCGGTTTGTCACAAAAAATTGCGGGCCTCTTTCTGGAAGCACATCCGGAACCTGAAAAAGCACTCTGTGACGGGCCTTGCGCACTTAGGCTGAATCAACTTGAACCATTTCTCCAGCAAATGAAAGCAATGGATGATTTGGTTAAAACTTTTGAGCCACTGGCAACATCTTAACAATAAGTGGAAATGATTTTTGAGAAGTTCATATCAGTAATACGAAATTCTCAAATAACAGATTAATTATCGTGTCACCCTGAGTCTCTTTGATTAAATGCAGTATGTATGAAAAAATATTTTCCTGTCTAAAACTGACCTCTTGATAGGGGTTTTTGGGGGGTTCAGAACGATCTTGTTGCAACCCTTCTCTTCTAAACCGTAGATTTTTTCGAAGTACAAAAACTGAATGGATGACCTAAAACTTAAAATTCGTACGATTCCAGACTATCCTAAACCTGGAATTCAATTCCGAGACATCACAAGCTTGCTTGCAGATCCGCAAGCCTTTAACGATGTAATGGATCGGTTCGTAAAGCGTTACCAAGACGAGCAAATTGATTTGGTGGTAGGAATAGAATCTCGAGGATTTATCCTGGGAGCACCATTGGCTTTGCGTTTGGGAAAGGGTTTTATCCCTGTCCGTAAAGAAGGGAAACTACCCGGACCCACGTACGGAGTTGATTACGATTTAGAATACGGTACTGACCGGGTGGAAGTCCACAAGGATGCAATCCCGCCTGGCAGTAAAGTATTAATGGTGGATGATTTGTTGGCAACAGGAGGTACGATTGGGGGTAGTTCAAGGCTGATCGAAAAAGCGGGCGGAATCATTGTTGGGTATGCTTTTTTAATTGAATTAGTTGACCTAAAAGGCAGAAACAACTTGGATCATCCTATTTTTAGCCTCGTGACTTTTGAAGGAGAATGAAACAGATTACAGAATAAAAAGTGTTTACAGATTGAAAATTTAAGCATATTGAAACTGTTAGTGGGCAAGCCCGGAAAAAGGGCTCTCATGTTCAATAATACTACAAGCTCAAGCAAAAAGTCCTTAGCAACAGGAATCGAATATGAAAGTAGGCATCATCGGTGGTAGCGGACTCTATCATCTTGAAGAGTTGGAGGAGGTAGAAGAAGTTGATCTAGACACTCCTTTTGGAAAGCCTTCCTCGAATTTAGTGACAGGAAAAGTTAACGGAATCCCGGTGGCTTTTCTTCCTCGCCATGGTATCGGACATGTGCTGCTGCCAACTGAAATACCATTCCGTGCCAACATCTGGGGGTTGAAGATGATCGGGGTCACTCATTTAATCTCAGTGGGTGCAGTGGGGAGTCTTCGGGAAGAAATAGAACCTGGCCACATGGTTTTTCCCGATCAGTTTATCGATCTAACTCGTCACCGGAAATCCACCTTTTTTGGCAACGGCGTGGTGGGGCATGTACAGTTCGGCGATCCTGTCTGCTCTGACCTGAGCGGGAAGCTGGTTGAAGCAGCTCAATCGGTTGGGGCAACTATGCATGTAGGTGGAACTTACATTTGCATGGAGGGGCCTGCTTTTTCCTCCCGTGCAGAATCGCTCCTTTACCGCTCATGGGGCGCAGATGTAATCGGAATGACCAACGCCCAGGAAGCCAAGCTGGCAAGGGAAGCGGAAATGGCTTTTGCCTCGATCGCCCTAGCTACCGATTACGACTGTTGGCACATATCCGAATCAGAAGTTAGCGTCGAGGACATCATCAAGGTGATGCATGCTAATGTCGAAACAGCTCGCAAAATACTTGTTGAAACCCTCCGAAATATTTCACCAGATTTTCCTAATTCCCAGGCGGATGCTCTCAAATTTTCCATACTTACCGACAAGTCTAAAATTCCCAAAACAACCTGCCGTGACCTAGATTTACTATTAGGTCGTTACCTCGATTGATCCTGACAGCGAAGCTTTATAGATCAAAAAGAGATTCAAAGCTGAGCAGTCTAAATCTTAATCCAGCTGCATCTTGGTCGAAAAAGGAGTACTTTAATTTGGTAGAAAACTTGGCCTAAGGATCTCATTTATAAATAAATTTTAAGCTTACCAGTCAACTTTTTTGCTTTGACATAGAAAAGCAACTAATACTATAAAATAACAGGATATATTCAGTCTTACCTGCTACCCACCTTAAAAAGAATTATTTTATGACTGATCCTCTACTATCTCAAAGGGAGAAATCCTCAAAGGTTGGCTTCGGTTGTTGGAGGAATCGGTAAGAGTTATCGAACAGTCGTCGTAGTTTCCCGGTTCTGCTGTCAGCAGGGCAATATGATTAATGCCGACAACAGCCTTGTCAACGTTGCCTTTACACTTACCGTTGAAGTTCAGTGTCCCTGATTTGGAGGTTTTGAAGGAATAGCTCGGCCTGTTAGTATGTATCTTTTTC
>Ga0208764_10000455_pt1 | contig 26310 bp, 26 predicted proteins | sample ETNtaG_18_FD_185762 | JGI IMG/M metagenome (GOLD analysis project Ga0208764, IMG submission 185762) | Marine microbial and viral communities from oxygen minimum zone, Eastern Pacific Ocean - ETNP201302SV91 (SPAdes) (version 2) | ecosystem: Environmental > Aquatic > Marine > Oceanic ... | reverse complement strand
TTCCGAGATTCCATGGCCTTCGCTTCCTATAACCAAAGCCCATTTTTCTTTAATAGCATCAAAACCATCTACAGGGGACCCATTTTGATCACCACCAATAATACAATATTTATTCTTTTTGAACTCTAATAGATCTATGCCCATAAAAATGTTTAATAAAAAATGTGCCCCCATAGCACTACGTACAACTTTAGGGTTAAATGGATCTGCGCACTCAGCAGATAAAGCAATATTGTTAACTCCAAACCATGCTGCTGTTCGTAATAACGTACCTATATTTCCAGGATCTGAAACCCTATCCAAGTAAACCCAATTATCTTCCAGGAACTCTTTTATTTTAATATCCTTTGGTAGATGACAAGTCGCTACGATTCCAGCCGGATGAACGGTTTGACAAATTTTATTAATTATTTTTTCATCTAAAAATTCTGTACAAATATTTTCTGTTATTAGATCATCAATAGTTTTGAATTCTTTAGAATTTTTAAATTCATTTGAAATATAAATATTATCAATCTTTGCATTATTTTTTAATGCAGATCGTATAATTCTAAACCCCTCAACTAAAAATTTTCCTTCAGCTTCACGCCCTTTTTTCATTGATAGGCTTGATAGGCTTTTAATTTTTTTATTACTTATCATGTTGGTACACTATTTCACCATTTACAAATGTGTATAAAATAGTTACATCTGGAATATTTTCTGGATTTATACTGCTTAAATTATTATCTAGAACTGTAAAATCTGCTAAATATCCTTTATCTATTTTTCCATAAAAATCTTCCGCAAACATACTATAAGCACTCCATTCTGTTATAGAAGATATTGCTTGATCAATTGTCATACGTTCTTTTGGAAGCCAACCTCCCTCAGGCCAGTTATTAATATCTTTTCTTGTAATAGAAGCATATATACCTAAAAGGGGGCTTGGTATTTCAACAGGGGCATCAGATCCACCTGGTATAATCGAACCTGTGTTTAATAATGAATTCCAAGGATATGCTTGATGAATTCTATCTGCACCTAATCTTTCATCAATCCAATACATATCACTAGTGCAATGCGTTGATTGCATTGATGGGATAATTCCTAGCTTAACAAACCTATGAATATCATCTTTATGGATTATTTGTGCGTGTTCTATGCGATTTCTTGATAATCTGTTCCCTGTTTCTTCAAATATATCTAAAGCTACCCGATTTGCTTTATCACCAATACAATGAATAGCAACTTGAAATCCCGCTTCATTAAAAATTTTAACTTTTTTTCTAATATGGTCTTCAGTGGTTATTGTGAGACCTACATTATCGAGATCATCAGAATAGGGCTCCAAAAGATATGCACCCCTAGAGCCCATAGCGCCATCAAAATATATTTTTATACTATTTATAAATAAAAAATCATTAATACGCTCCGGCCCATTATTTATATGAAAATTATAATCATTAACATTATTGTTGAGCATAGCATTAACGCGAATAGAAAGCTCATTTTGTTTAATTAATTCTTTTAATATTTCTATTGTTTCTATATCTGTCCCTGCATCATGAATGCTTGTTAATCCAAATTCATTTAAGCTTTTGACTGCTCGTTGAATATATCTTTTTTTATCTTTGTAGGTATCTTCAGGGAGAAATTTTTCAATTAAATCAATAGCATTATCAATAAGCACACCTGTTGGAACGCCATTCTTATCTCTAACTATTTTTCCACCTTGAGGGTCTTTAGTCTTTTTATTAATTCCACAGATTGACAAAACTTTTGAATTTACCCAGGCGGCATGGCCATCAATTCTTCTAAGATAAACTGGTTGATCTTTCGCAACCAAATCCAAATCTTCTTTTGTTGGATAAATAATATTTTCCCAGTCATTTTGATCCCATCCTCTTCCTTCAATCCATTTATTAGATTGATCATAAGATTTAGAAATAATATTTTTGATTTCTGAAATACTTTTTGTTCCAACAAGGTCAAGTTTTTCCAATGACTTTCCATAGCCAACAAGATGCATATGAGAATCTGAAAAGCCAGGATAAACATAACTACCATTAAGGTTTATGATTAAATCCCCAGATAGATTATTACCCACATCAATTATCTTGCCTTTTGAAAAAGAAATTGAATTTGCACCTGGATGACTTGGAACAACGCAATTACTTAATACAGTTATTTCTGGATTATCACATGAAACCATTATAATTAAAAAATAAAAATAATAAAGCCTAGTTGCAAAAGATGTCTTATTCATTGAATATATATGAGAAAATAGTATTATTATTGTTTTAAGAAAATGGATGTTTACTAATCTTTGTATTGAATGGCCTAATGATGTCCGCTAATTTCCATATGATAAATTTAAGAAATCAATAAAATGTCTAAAGGAATCACTTCACAGAAAGAAAATTATTCAACTTGGTATACGGATGTAATAATAAAATCCGGTCTCGCAGACTACGGACCAGTAAAAGGAACAATGGTAATCAAGCCATATGGGTATGAATTATGGGAAAACATAAAACTATCACTTGATAAAATGTTAAAAGAAAGCGGTCATGTGAACGCGTATTTTCCATTGTTTATTCCAAAATCTTTTTTGGCAAGCGAAGCAAAGCATGTTGAGGGTTTTGCAAAAGAATGTGCTGTAGTTACGCATCATAGATTACGAACAACTGATGATGGTCAAGGCGTAGAAGTAGACCCTGATTCGAAATTAGAAGAAGAAGTAATTGTACGTCCAACTTCTGAAACAGTTATCTGGTCAATGTATAAAAAATGGATTCAGTCGTACCGAGATCTTCCTTTATTAATTAATCAATGGGCAAATGTCGTTCGGTGGGAAATGCGGACAAGACTATTTTTGCGAACAACAGAATTTTTATGGCAGGAAGGCCATACTGCACATGAAACAGAAGAAGAAGCTGAAAAAGAAACATTAAAAATTTTGGAAATTTACCGTAATCTAGCAGAAGATTATTTAGCTATGCCTGTTTTAACGGGACTAAAAACAGATTCAGAAAAATTTGCTGGAGCAGAAAAAACTTATTCAATAGAGGCAATGATGGGGGATAAGAGAGCTTTACAAGCAGGGACATCACATAATTTGGGCCAAAATTTTGCTAAAGCATTTGGAGTTACTTTTCAAAATCGTGATAATAAGGAGGACCTTGTTTATGCGACTAGTTGGGGCGTCAGTACAAGATTAGTTGGAGGAGTCGTAATGGCGCATGGAGACGATAAAGGATTAGTATTGCCTCCAAAAATTGCACCAATCCAAGTGATAGTTATTCCTATTGCAAAAAACAACGAAGATAAAACAACTATTATGAATCATATTAATGATATTATAACTGAATGTAGTAAAAAAGGAATCCGCATAAAAATTGATGACTCAAATAATACCCCTGGGTTTAAATTTAACGAATGGGAGCTTAAAGGTGTTCCAATAAGATTAGAAATAGGATTAAGAGATATTTCAAATAAAGAGGTCGTTTTAGCAAGAAGAGATATGGTAGATAAACAATCTATAAAACTAAAAGACGCAGTAAAAACGATTGTTAATTTATTAGATGATATACAAGAAAACATTTTAAGTAAAGCAACCGTTTTCAGAGATAAAAACACTACTAGCGTACAAAGCTATAAAGAATTCAAAAGTATTATATCTAATAACGGGGGTTTTGTTCGTTGTGGATGGAATGGCGCTGAAGAGACTGAAGCTGCAATAAAAAATGAAACAAAAGCAACTATTAGATGTATACCATTTAATAGTGATCCTAAGGGTCTCAAGTGTATATATTCTGGAGAGAAGGCTATGCACGAAGCAATTTTTGCAAAAGCATATTAATTATGATTATTCATTCGCCTACAATTGTATTAAGGCGGTTTTCTTATAGCGACACAAGTATCATTGCTCGATGCTTTACTAGAGAAATGGGCAAGATTAGTTTTATTATAAGAGGCGCTAAAAGAAAAAAGTCACCTCAAAGCGCTTTCTATGAACCAATGAGTCATTTAGATATAGTTTTTAGCCATAATAAGCGCCGTGATTTGCATTTAGTAACCAAAGCAAGCTTTGCATCAACATATTTAAATATTCACAAAGACCTAAAACGCATTGCATATGGTATGGCCATAGTGGAGCTAACAGAAAAAACAATAATTGACGAAGATCCTAACGCGGATTTATTTGATGAATTAATTAGAGTTCTTAAAGTTATTGATTTACAGAAAACACAGTTAAATTTAATTTATTGGTATTACCAATTAAGGATATTAGATCTTCAAGGATTCAAAACAGATTTATCTGTAAACAACTTATCTGGTTTAAGCTTACCAGACCCTAATCAAGGACCAAATAGTAAACATATTTTGTCAACCTTGCTTTCCGGTAATATTATTGAAGATGATTTTATAAAAACAATTGAATCCTTACAGGTGTCATTGAATGATAGAAAAATTATCAGTCAATATATAAATTCTTGTTTGCAATATCATTTTGAAGGTCTAAGTGAGTTAAAATCACTTAGAGTATTGAGAGCTTTAGTCACAGCTTGATTGTTAAAAATATTTTTTGTGTTACAATATTATAATTAGAAATGCGTTACCAGCATCAATCAGAACAAGGAAGTTTTTCGTTTCGACCAAAGTTATTTACTGAGGCCATAAAAGTAATTGTATGGTCAAATATAATTATATTTTTATTTAAAATAGTTTCTCAGGACCCCCTAACCCCATTTTTTAATCCAGTAGTAGATTTATTTGGCTTGTCATCAACAAGCGTATGGCCAAGAGTATGGCAGCCAATTACATATCTTTTTATCCATAAGGACTTTTTACATATCTTTTTTAATATGTTTGTTCTGTGGATGTTTGGTTCCGAGTTAGAATCAATTTGGGGAAGAAAATCATTTTTGCAGTATTATTTTTTAACAGGCATTGGTTCTGGACTTGTTTGGTTAGCATTAAATATTGCGAACCCAAATTATGTTTTAGCTGGAGCAAGTGGCGCTGTATATGGTCTTTTATTAGCCTTTGGCATGATGTTCCCCAATAGAACAGTATATATTTATTTTCTATTCCCTATAAAAGTAAAGTATTTAGTAATGATTTTAGTTGCTACAGAATTTATCCTATCCATGAATTCCACATCAGACATAAGCCACATTACTCATCTATCAGCTGTTTTGATAGGTTATATATATTTAAGTTATTTTTGGAGATGGAAAGAAATAAAATTTTTCATACGTAAATATTTTACAGAATTTAGATTAACATTTAAAAATAATAATGAAAAGAAACAGTTCAAATTACAGCAAGAAGTAGATCATATTTTAGATAAAATAAATCAAGTTGGATATGAAGCTTTAAGTAAAGAAGAAAAAGATGCTTTATATGCATCAAGCCAAAAATTATATCATAATCGTGAAAAAGATTAATTTATTGATAAAGATGAGATAGGCTTAATCTATAAGATTCATAAAACCTATCAAGCTGATCATGTACTTTTGGATTCCCCACAGCTTGATGGCTTGGGAGCAGTTCTAATTTCATACCTTTTTTTACTAATCTCTCAGCGACTTCACAGCGAATCATATTTGTAATCAATGCCCCCATAACAGTTGAAACGGGGCCTGTTTTCCATTCTATTCCATCTAATTCAATAACACAATCCCCAGGAGGACATTGACTATCAATGATTATATCGGATACATCAATTAATTTTTTACCACTTTTGTGTCCCGGTTTTGATGATTCACAATGTTTTCTAGAAACCATGCTGATTACAGGTAGTCCGCGCTTTCTAGCACCCAAAGCCATTTCTACTATTAAAGGCCTAATGCCGCTTACGGAAATAATTATCATAACATCATTTTTACCAAATTTGAATCCATTTAATATTTCTTCAGCATATCCATTATATTTTTCCAGAAACATTGGCCCCCTAAGTCCATTAGTGCCTATAATAGATGAATGATTAGATACAGCATGCTCAACAAGAGCAAAAAACCCGGGAAAACAACCTTGACGAGGCGTCATTTCTTCACACATTATTCTAGAATGACCAGCTCCAAACATAAATACAAGCCCCTTTTTACTAATACTTTCAGCGCATAATTCTGATGCTTTCAATATATTATCCATTTCGTTATTATAAAGATTATCAATCAATTCTTTGGTTTTCTTAAAATAGTCTAAACCCGCACTCATAAACTTGACCCTTTCATATTTTTAAATATTTATTTAATTCAATTCTGTTTTTGCTAAAGCTGCGCCACCTAAGATTCCCACCTTATGATAATGTGACATGGGCTCTACAATTATTTCTTTTTCATTTAGAAAATCAATTCGTTTTATTATATTTTTTTTAACTCTTGATAAGATTTTTTTATCAGCATTTAACAATCCTCCCCCAACCAAAATTATAGATGGGTCAAAGGCAAAAATAAGGTTAGCTATGAGAACAGACATCTCAATTTCTAACTCTTTAACTAATCCCATAGAAAATTGATCACCCGCATTTGATTCTTCATATAATTTATCAAATCCTAAAACATTATTTTTTAATTTTTCTTCAAGAGATGTTTTAACTCCTGATCGAATTGCATTTTTTACTTTATATAGTACACCAGAATGAGATGAATGTATTTCTACAGCTCCGGCATTTCCGCTCTCATGTTTTCTGCCATCTGATTTTTGACTCATATATCCAAAATGACCTGCTGTAAAGTGTTCTCCTCTCAATATATCGCCATTAATAACAATTCCTCCACCAATACCTGTTCCAAAAGTTAGCCCAATCACAATATCCAACCCTTTCCCTTTTCCAAACAAAGCCTCTCCTAGTACAATAGAGTTCACATCATTATCGCACACAACTGGTTTATTAAGTAGAGCTTCTAAATCAGCACCTAATAATTGATTTTCTATAAATTCTAGCTTTCCTTTGCACCAAACCACTTTTCCATCCTTTCTATTTATCCTCCCAGGACACCCTATTCCATACCCTTGAATCGCTGTGTCATCATCTAGATTTTTAATTAATGATATAATTGAGCTATGTAATATTTTAAGAAAATTATCATAGTCTTTTATGCTATATACGTAAAATGAGTCTTTACATAGTATTTTTCCATTCTTATCTACAAAACCAACCTTTACAGATGTTCCTCCAATATCAATTCCTCCAAAAATCATTATTTATTTTTTAAATCTTATTTATTATATCCATATTTTTTCTATTTGTTCGAGGCTTAACCCCTTAGTCTCTTTTATCATTGCTATAAAGAAGATAAACGATATTAAACAAATAATCGAAAAAATATAAAAAGTTCCACCACCAAAAATTTCCATCATAACAGGAAAAAGTTGTGTAAGAATAACATTGCCGATCCAAAGAACCATTGTTGCAACCGATAAAGCCTGACCCCTTACTTTAGTTGGATATATTTCTGATAAATATACCCAGATCACTACTCCAATGCTCATTGCAAAAGATGCTATATAAATTATTATCCATAATAATGTCCATTTTGCACTTATAACGCTGCTTTCCATACAATACCCGACAAAAGCCATTGAAACGCCCATTCCCGCCATTCCGACCAATAAAAGAATTCTTCTTCCAAATCTATCAACCATAAACATACCAATAATTGTAAATACCAGATTTGTAATGCCAATTAGCACGGATGCAAGGAAAGCGTCATTTGTTTGAAATCCAGATTCTAAAAATATTATTGGACCATAATAAATAATTGTATCAATTCCTGTAAGGTGAGCAAATAATGAAAAAAGGACCCCAACAATTAAAACTTTTCTGATTGATGGATGAAATAATTCTTTAAAAGATGTCTTTTTTTGCAATAATGATTTTTTAATTTCTTCTAATTCTTTCACTGCATTATTTTTTCCAGATACAATATTTAATATGCTTAGGGCACCTGGCTCATTCCCAACTTTCATAAGCCATCTTGGGGATTCTGGAATAAGCATAAGCCCAAATAGAAAACACAAAGAAGGGACGCTTTCAGCTGCCAGCATAAAACGCCAATTATTAATACCTGTATCTAAAAGAAGCCAGTTTGATAAATATGAAAATAAAATTCCAACAACAATTGCTAATTGATTTAATGCGACAAGCCTTCCTCGTATACTTGCTGGAGAGATTTCCGTTATATACATAGGGGAAACGACTGATGCTACACCCACCCCTAATCCTCCAACAAATCTAGCAATAACTAATTCCGTAAAATTTCGTGGAAAAGCAGAAAATACTGCAGAAATCAAAAAAAGGAGGCTACAAAGCATTAGAACCTTTTTTCGCCCCCCCCAATCAGCTACTGGGCCAGCTATTAATGCGCCAACAGTGCATGCGATCATCAAATTACTTACCGCAAATCCTTCTTGATAAGCAGTTAATTCAAACTCAGTCCTAATAAATGGAATGGCTCCGGAGATAACACCTGTATCAAAACCAAATAATAATCCACCCAATGCTGCAATGATTGAATAGATTAATAATTGATAATTATCAGAATTTTTCGACAATTTACTCCAATTCTTTACTTGACCAACGTTGACCATTCTCAAGTATAAAAAATAATTGACCTAAATTATTTGCTTCCGCAATAAAGTTCTTTGGTGATTCTGTATTAAAGGTAAACATATTATAATGATGTGGAATTACTGCACGAGCATTTACTCTTTTTGCTAGTGATGCAGATTCATTACCCCACATATTTCCAGGGACTCTCCGCTCCTGTTTTCTACCATTAATAGGTAGAAAAACAATATCCAGATCCCATGCGGATAAATACTTTTCCATTTGATCATATTCAATAGTATCACCACTATGATATATAGTCCAAGAACCAAAATTAACTATATATCCTAAATAATAATGATTTCCATCTTGATCTTTTTTTATTTTTTCATGTGCAGATGGAATTGCACGAATTGTAAATCCATTTGATTTAATTGTTTCACCTACATTAATTGTTGTTATTTTATCTTTTGGTAAACCGGATCGTTCCATAGCAAGATTTATTTCTGCAGCTGGAACAATCAAATCAAGATTATTATTTGCTTTAATAAGCGGATGCAATGTCTCAGGGTCTAAATGATCAGTGTGTCCATGGCTTGCTGTTACTACATTAACAAAATCCATTTTTAATGGATTAACTACTCGTTCTGTCATGCGAATGTGGGGCTTATCGGTTTCCGCATATTTATTTGTTAGTGATTCAGATAAATAAGGATCCATAAGCAAGTGTTTACCATTCCATTGTATTAGAAAACCGCTTTGACCTAACCACCATACATTAAAATGTTTTTTATCATTTTTATGCTTATATATACTATTAAGAAACGAACTTTCTGAACAATAAGCTTTACGCATTTTTATAATAAATCTTTCACTTTCTTTACACCTCTTACCATATTTTTTAGCTTTTCTTTTGCTGCCCAGCGTGCTGTTTGACTTAGTCCGCAGTCTGGAGCAAATGATAAACGTTCTGGCGGAGCAAATTGCAAACATTTATTAACCCTTGCAGATATTTCTTCAACAGATTCTATAAAATAACTTTTAACATCAATAATGCCTACAGCAACATTTTTATGTTTTGCGATATCCTCGATAATTTCTAATTCAGAAAATTCTCGACTAGCCATTTCCACATGTATTTCATCAACTTTCATATTTATAAACATTGGAAACATCGGTTTATATAAACGAGGACTTACTGCCCGACCTTTATAATTTCCAAAACATAAATGGATCGAAATATTTGCTTTTCCCACAATTGGCTCAATGGTGCGATTAAAGATATCAACAAATTTTTTAGGATCTTCTTTGTATGCATAGCAGCTCATAGATGGCTCATCAACTGTTATTTCTTTACACCCCAACTTAATTAATTGTTCTAATTCATTTCTAACTATTGGGAGCAAAGCCTCTGTGATTTTATAGCGGTTAGAATATTGTTTGTCTGGAATAATTCTTCCAGATAATGTGTATGGGCCTGGGATACTAGCTTTAAGCACTGGCGGATTAACGGGAGATAAATTTTTCAGCCTTTCAAATTCTGAAACAACACCCAAGCCTTTTGGAGAATTTAATTCTCCAATAATTTTATATTTTCCACGCTGATCATGAGCTGGTGGTCCAAAATATCTTATATTTTTTGATTCTTTCTCTATGCCCTCTATAAAACTATAGAATGATAAATTAAAATCATTTCTAGATATTTCCCCATCCGTTATTACATCTAAACCTGCATTTACTTGATCTCTAATAGCAGTTGAAACGGCATCATCAATAAGTTCATTACGATCATATTCACCAAAAGAAGACATATTAGACAACGCATACTCATACCAACCAGGGGTAGGGTAGCTTCCAATCACAGTAGTTCTCAAATTAGAATTTTTCATTTACAAACCTAATTTTTAAATAGTTATTTTATTAACGACTTTTTTACATAGTTGAGAAATCACATCGAAATCCGAATTTGCAATTAATCTACGATCGACAACTTCTGACATACCGCATGCGCTAACACAATCAAGATTTAAATATTTATTAATGTTATTTATTTTTATTCCACCAGTGGGAATAAAAGAAATATTTGAATATGGAGCACTAAGCGCTTTTAATGTTTTAATACCCCCAAAGGATTCCGATGGAAAAAATTTTAATAAGTTTATAGAATGATTTATTGCTTTTTGTATTTCAGTTGGAGTTACGCATCCTGGGATATACTTAATATTATTATTAAAACTTTCAATTGCAAGGGCTTCATCAAAACCAGGAGACACTATGAATTTTGCTCCAGCATTTATAGCATTATGAAGCTGTTCAATATTGGTAACGGTTCCAGCGCCAAGTGTCAGTTTATTAAATTGTGAAAATATTTGAAGAGATTTAATTGCTTTATTTGTCCGTAAGGTTATTTCAGCGCAAGTAATACCTGAATTAAACAATGTTTCAGCAAGTGGCAGTGCTTTTTTTTCATCATCAATTACAATTACTGGGATTATTTTTGAATTAGTCAGAGCCAATTCAATATTATTATCATCCATTTACAGTCCAGCCTCCATCTATACTCAAAACCTGACCCGTAGTAAAATTTGATTTATCTGACATGAAATAGGCGGCTGCTCCATCAAGATCAATTGCTTCTCCTATCCGCCCCCCATCTAATGGCTGTTTAGTCTGTATATAGCTTATTATTTTTTTATCAGATTGTGCTCTTTTGGACATTGGAGTTGCAATCAATCCAGGTGAAATAACATTAATACGAATATTATATTTTGAATAATAAGATGCCAGCGATTTACTCAGTCCAATAACAGCAGATTTTGTACAGGCATATGCATGTGTTGAAAAGAATTTTGAAGATGGAGAAAACCCTAACACTGAACTCATGTTTAATATGGTTCCACCATGCCCTTGATCGATAAATTGGTTTATAACTGCCCTGTTTGAGTAAAAAACAGAATCTAAGTTAATTAACTTAGTATAATCCCATGCTTCATCAGAAACTTCGTGTAATGGACCATCTCCTTGATTTCTGCCACTACCACCTGCAACATGATAAAGTCCGTGTAGATCCCCAAATGTTTTGAAAGCTTTTTTTATAGCATCATTTATAGTTTCTGCCTGAGAGGCATCACCTTCTATAGTTATACCATTATTGCCTAATATTGCTTTTATATCTAATAGTTTTTTATTGTTTCTTCCAATAACTGTTAAAAAAGCACCCTCTTTTATAAATGCTTTTACTGCGGACTTACCAATACCTGAAGTCCCTCCAACAACAATAATATTTTTTTTATCTAATAACATAAGTATTTAACAGATCAATTAATAAAATATAGATGCAATGTAAAATGATTATTTATATTACAAAGCAGCTAAATCGCATCTTAAGGCTGACAACTAAATATAAATACTAAGGGATTAACATAAAATAATGGATTTTGGCACTATACTAGGACTTTTATCTGGAATCGGAATTATTTTTCTTGGGATTTTAAGACAAGATGGCGATTTAGGATGGTTTATGAACATCAATTCAATTATTATAGTTTTTGGTGGAACAGTTGCAGCGGCTATGGTTAACTATCCTTTAAAAAACATAATTGGATTATTCTCTGTTCTAAAAAATGTTTTTACTAGCGAGGAACATGATTATCAAGGAATAATTGGAGAAATAGTAGAAAAAGGGGAAAAAGCAAGAAAGAATGGAGTTTTATCTTTAGAGGCAGATCTGCCATCTATTCAAAGCACGTTTCTTCGAAATGGAATAGAGTTAGCAATTAACGAACGAGATCCTTTAAGATTAAGAAATTATTTGAATTTAGAATTAAGCAATATTCAAAAAAGGCATCAAATGGGCCAGGAAATATTTTTCTATCTGGGTTCATATGCACCAGCTTTTGGCATGCTTGGAACAGTTATGGGTCTAATTGTAATGATGAACAATTTTTCTGGTGGAAACTCTGCTGATGTAAGCAGTATGGATTTTGATGTTGCACAAAAATTTGCACAATTACTTGGGGGAATGGGCTTAGCATTAATAACCACTTTTTATGGTGTTCTTTTATCTAATCTAGTATTTTTACCAATTGGGGGTAAGCTAGCAAGGAAATCACAAGAAGAGATGATGGTAAAAAGTATTGTAGTTGAAGGAATAATAAGTATCCACTCTAAAGAGCACCCCATATTAATGAGAGAAAAATTAATGACCTTTGTTCCACAGTCATCCAGGCTGGATGATTAATATATGTCTAAAGAATCATATGGAATGTCAGCTGAAGAAGCCAAAGCAAAAAGTACAGCTTGGGCAGTTACTTATGCTGATTTAGTTACCTTACTTTTAACATTTTTTATTTTACTATTAGTTATTCTTAATGATGCGGAAAAACATATTGATAGAGTAATAAATATGCTCTTAGATGAAACCTATACGGAATTAAAAGAAAACATAGAGTCTTCTTATGTTTCTGTTGACCGTGTTACAAAAGGCGTAAAGATAACTCTAGCAAGTGGTAGGTTATTTAAATCAATGGATGATGATGTCCAGCCTGTAGTATATCCCCTATTAAGACAAATTGGAGGAATTGTTCGCGTATCAAAATTATTAAATGTATATGAAGATGATAGATTTGCAAAGTTATTAGAAGCAATTGAAAAAAGAGGCGGGTTTCTTAATGTGGAAATTAGATGTGAAGGACATACTGATGACTTGCCTTTGCCAAAAAACGCCCCCTTTCAAAGCAACTGGGACCTTTCTACGGGAAGAGCATTAAATATTGTTAAACTACTAAGTGATTTTTCAAAAATTCCCGAAAGCAAGTTTTCTGCTATGGGTTATGGAGAGCATCGTCCTGTTTTACCTGTAAGTGAAATGGGCAAAAACTCTGTTGATATCAGAAAGGCAAGAGCCAAAAACCGCAGGGTTGAAATATATATGGATGCATTTATTAAACAAAACACATTGACTAATTAAGTAGCTATAAATGAAAATACTATTTCTATTATTTGCTATATCCTTTAATCTGTTTTCTCAAACTACAGAAGTCATAAAAAAAACAGATATTTATACTTCCCCTAATAAAAGCAAGGATAATATTATAGGAGAAATTTTACCAGGGGCCTCTATAAAAAAATTAAAAAAAGATAAATCCGGTAAATTTATTAAGGCAACAATAGAATTTTATATCCCGGTTGAATCTCTTCTTGAAGGTCGAGTCTCTCACGAGGCCGGAACAACTCAATTAGCAGATAATGCAAAGTATAAATTAATTTCTTCTAAAATTAATGGGAATCAAGTAGAGATAAAATTGCGTGTTGCGAACATTAGTCATTCTAAAGAATTAGATTTTTCTGCAATGGCTTTATTGAAAGCTGTTAGCCAGGGGAATAATAAAGGAGAGCTAAACCCATTTAAAGGTAAGCACCAGGATTTAGCAATAATATCGCCAAGATCACATGTTATAGCAGAATTATATTATGATTTTAAATCTAAGCCAAAGAATATTGAATTGATTTGTATGGGTAAGCTTGGAGGTGATAGAATATATTATAATTTAGGATATTGATATTATTTTGAATCTTTTTCAATTACCTTAAAAACCTTCTCACCTTTTTTAGCCATTCTAAATTTTTCTCTTGCCAGCTGTTCAATATATTTAGAGTCATTACCAAGCTTGGCTTTTTCTTCTTCCAATAGTTGTTTTTTATCTCTTAAAGAAGATATTGTTGATTGTATTTTAGTTTTTTCTGATCTTAATTGATATAATTGATATAAACCATGATCACCAAAGAAAAAGATGATAAGCAGTATAATAGAACCAAAAATAAGTATAACACGAATCAACTGTTGTTGAAACTTATTTGAATTAAAGCTTCCTCTTTTTTTTGATCTATAAGTGGTTCTCATAATGACCTAATACTTCTAATCCTGGAAAATGAGATTTATTCAATAGGTTTTCTTCAATTCTAAGAAGCTGGTTATATTTGCAAATACGATCAGTTCTTGATGCGCTGCCTGTTTTTATTTGTCCAACACCGCATGCAACGGCTAAATCTGCTATAGTTGTGTCTTCAGTCTCACCCGATCTATGGGAAATTATTGCTCCATAATTAGTTTTTTTAGCCAGATCTATAGCCTCAATCGTTTCTGTTACAGATCCAATTTGATTTAATTTAATTAATATTGCATTCATGGATTTCAAATCTATTGCTTTATTTAAACGATTGATATTTGTAACCGTTAAGTCATCACCTACAATTTGGATTTTATTTCCCAGTTCTGAATTCATTAAACTCCACCCATCCCAATCATCTTCAGCTAGACCGTCTTCAATAGAGACTATAGGGTATTTATTAATTAAATCTTTATAATATGAAATCATTTGATCAGATGATAAAGATTTATTTTCTGATTTAATTATATATTTATTATTAACAAAAATTTCACTTGCAGCAACATCCAATGCTATAAAAATATCCTTACCTGCTTTATAGCCAGCTTTATCTACTGCAGTTAAAATAATCTCAATTGCTTCATCATTAGATTTTAAATTAGGAGCAAAGCCGCCTTCGTCTCCTACAGAAGTATTTAGGTTTTTACCCTTTAGAACTTTTTTTAATTGATGGAAAATTTCAGTTCCCATTTGTAATGCCTTAGAAAAAGAATCTCCGCCAACAGGGAAAACCATGAATTCTTGAAAATCCACATTATTATCTGCATGACTTCCCCCATTAATAATATTCATCATCGGAATAGGCATTGTATATACATTATCTTTACTAAGATATTCATAAAGAGGTATTTTTTTTGCATTTGATGCGGCCTTTGCTACTGCAATAGACACTCCAAGTATTGAATTTGCGCCAAGAGATGATTTATTTGGAGTACCATCTAATTCAATCATTGTATTATCAATATTTTTTTGATTTAATGCATCTAGACCAATTATTTTATCAGAAATAATTTTATTAACGTTCTCAACGGCTTTTTTTACACCTTTTCCTAAATAACGAGATTTATCATTATCGCGTAGTTCAACAGCTTCATGTTCTCCTGTAGATGCTCCAGATGGAACAGCAGCGCGACCAAAAGCACCATTTTTCAGGTAAACATCTACTTCGATAGTAGGATTCCCTCGTGAGTCCAATATTTCACGAGAAATTATTTTATTAATAGTTGAATTACACATTTAATCAATAACCTAATTTGCCCATATTATATTTAATAGCTATCTAATATTAATAATAAAGCTGATAAAAAATTGGAACAAATCACCTATACATATTCGTTAAATTCAGTTATATGATAACCGTTGATAGATACAATGATAGCTTTTTAAATGAATGGGAAGAAATTGTTCATAGTTCAAATAATGGGACTCTTTTTCACACAAGAAAATTTTTGTCATATCATTCTAAAGATAAATTTATTGATCATAGTCTAATTTTTTATAAGAACAATAAACCTTTAAGCGTTTTTCCTGCTGCCGAAACTACAGAATCATATAAAAAAATATTAATTTCGCATCCAGGCGCTTCAATGGGGTCTTTTGTTACGCCAGCAGATCTTTCTTTTAGTGACGCGCTTCAACTAGTAGATCAATTAAATTTATATTTAAAAAAACAAAAATTTTCGCGCGCTAGAATAACATTACCCCCTATTATTTATAATCAAAGAAAAACAAACTATATTGATTATTCATTACTTAGATCTGGGTACAAATATGTTAAAAGAGAAGTTAGTAGCATCCTTTTTTTAGAGGATTCTATAGAAAAAAATGTAAATCAATTTAAACCTTCACATAGACAGGCTTTACGTAAGGCCCAGCGCTCGGGTTTAGTTGTTAATAATAGTGATGATTTCAATTCATTCTATAATATATTGAAAAAGAATCTTAGTAATCGTCATAATGTAAAACCCACCCATACTGTTGATGAATTATTAAAGCTTAAAAAGTTATTTCCCAAAAATATTTTACTTCATGCCGCATTCTTAAACAACACAATGGTAGGTGGTGTCATAAATTTTGTTGCAAACAAAAATGTTATCCTTGCTTTTTATATTAGTCATAATGAGAGCTATCAAGAACATAGGCCTATCAACTTATTGTTTTATGAAATTTTGAAAGATGCAATTAGAAATAATTTTAAAGTTTTTGATTTTGGAATATTTACTGTAAACGAAGAGCCTAATATGGGATTAGCTAAGTTTAAAGAGAACTTTGGATCTAGTGGGGTTTTTAGAGATACAGTGATTCTTGATTTATAATTATTTTGTTAAAGGAAATATTAAACTTATCAAAAAATACGCTAGTATATGGTTTAGGACATATATTAGCACGAATTATTACTTTCCTATTACTTCCATTGTATACAAATATTTTTACTCCAGATGAATATGGTATTATATCTTTAGCTTACGTCTTAATGGGTTTCATGAGCGTAGTAATGCATTATGGCTTAGATGCTGCGCTTATGAAAAGATATATCCAGTCTGATTTAATAGAAAAAACCATTTATTTTAGCTCAGCATGGATTTCTTTTTTTATTACTTCTATTTCTTTTGGCCTTATAATATCCATTTTAAGGAAGTTTCTTTCCCCCGTATTGCTTGGTGTTAATGATGACAGGTTAATTCTATTAGTAGGGTGGATAATTGCTTTAGATGTCATGTGGTCTATCCCACAATTAATTTTTAGAGCTGAAGAAAAACCGCTAGCGTACATTGCATTCAGCTTGATAAATGTGCTTGGTTCATTAATCCTTAATGTTTTATTTGTATTACATTTTAAAATGGGCGTGTATGGTGTTTTACTTAGCAATTTTATTATTTCATCTATCCTATTTTTTTCAACTATTCCTTTTGTTTATAGCCGCATTAATTTAAACAAAGGGTCTATTGCTTCATGGAAAAAAATGATGAAGTTTGGCTTGCCTTTGTTGCCATCAGGAGTTTTCGCAATGATGATGGAGTTGGCTGATAGATATATATTAAAAGAAATGACCGATCTTCATACAGTGGGTATTTATAGCTCAGGATATAAGTTGGGAATGTTAATGATGTTAATAGTTATGGGATTTAATATGGCATGGCAACCATTTTTTTTAAAAATTGGAGGAGATGATAAAAACAAACCTTTATATGCTAGAATTAATTCTTATGTATTTGCTTTGCTGGGATTTCTATGGGTTATATTATTTTTATGGGTTGATAATATTGTTAGGATGGAATTTGGAAGTATTTCACTATATGGAGAGAAATATTGGTCTTCAGCATCAATAGTTCCTTGGATATCCTTGGGCTATGTTTTTTATGGATTATATTTATTGCAATTACCCGGAGTATTTCATCAAGAAAAATCATTATGGATAGCTGTTTCTAGAGGAATAGGGGCAATTAGTAATATTATTTTTAATCTTTATTTTATTCCAAAATATGGAGCACAAGGCGCTGCAATAGCAACATGTATATCTTTTATAATAATGTTTATAATAATATTTATAATTAATCTTAGTTTATTTCCCATATCATATGAATGGGGTCGTATAATTAGAATTTTTTTTACAATGGGGGTTATTTTTTTACTATACTCAACAAGCAGTCATGATTATACAAATAAGTATATTTTAACTTTATACTATCCTCTAGCTTTAGCGCTAACTGGGTTTTTGTATAAAAGCGAAATAAATATAATTAAAAAAACTCTTAATCTTTGGCCGAAAGAACCGAATCTATAGCATTCATAATATTGTCTCCATAAGCCTTATCACCATATATGTTTATTGCTATTTGCCTAATTGTATTTGAATCATAATTATTATAGTCTTCAATCATATTTTTCATAGCTACACTCAGTTTATTTTTATCATTTGAATCAACAAGCACTCCCGTTTCTGCTACAACAATAGACTCTGGCCCACCACATTTTGTTGCTATAACTGGCAGACCAACGCTCATTGCTTCAACGATAACCACGCCAAAAGTTTCTACATCGCTAGATAGTACAAGCGCATCATGATCTCTGAGTATGTCTGATACTGCTATTTTATTTTGATACCCTATAAAATTTATACGATTATTTACTCCCAGTTTATGGGATAATAATTTTAGCTTATTTTTTTCAGGACCATCGCCTATAACAGTAAGAACAATATTTGGAATATGTTTGGAAAGAATTGCAAATGCTTTAATTAATATATCTAATCTTTTTTCAGGACGAAGAAGCGCAACAGAAATAAAAGTAAAGGTATCACCTGTCTTGCTTCTTTTTGGTAAAAAATATTTAGTATCTGCAGGGTTCGGTATCAATAAAACTCTTTTACTGTTAATATTGAAATTATTAATAATTTCATTTTTTAAAACCTTACTAGTCGTGATTATTTTAGAAGAATAATTATAGCATTCATTAATACATTCTTTTTGAAATAAAGAAAATTGATTTTTAAGAATAAATTCTTTTAAATGCTCGGAAACCATAAATGGGATCATTTCACTGTGTAAATATTTTGCTAAAGCGGCACCCCCATAAAGTGAAGAATTTATAAATACAAATTCTGGCTTAGATATATTAATGACATTTTTAACAAGTGATAATATCAATTTTTTATAATGATTAAATGTCTTGTTCGGCATTTTTGGAAATGGATTGATTGATTCAGTTTTATAAACAACAACCCCATCATCAACCTCAGGGTTAATATCGTTATCATTTTGTTTAAATTTTAATATATCTTTTGTTGAATGTAATATATGCGTTGCTATAGTTATTGAAAAACCGCACTGTTGAAGTATCTTAGCCCTATCTCTGAAAAATGTTCCACTTTCAGGATGAATATTTGTTGGGTACCAAGAAGGTACAATTAACAGCTTCATTGATTTTGATCCATTTGTAAATTTACTTTCAATATTATTAAATCAATTAATGAACAATAATCTAATATAAACAGTATCCATTCTTATTTTTAACAACTTAATATGGGTTTGGAACCAAACTTTATAACAAACATATTATATGTGATTATTTAAATATATAATTATGAAAATACTCTATATTTCTCCTGAAAACACTGTCAACACATTAACTTTGTGGAAAATGGCCCATGAAGAATTAGGTAATAAATGTGAATTTATTACATTATTTAAATCCCGCAACAATTTTGATCCCGGTATTTGTTTAAATCTTCCTTTGGTTACCTCTCAATCATGGTATATGTTTTGGCGACATAAATATTATCAATTATATAGAGGGGAATTAGGCGATTACAAAGAAAAAGATGGTCACCCGCCTATTTGGGAAGCGAATGGCATATTAGAAGAATATTTTTTTCGTTTTCGCGATTGGGTTTGGAAGTTTTACGTAGACCCAGCCATTAAAAAGAACAATCTACTTGATTATGATATATACCATTTTGAATGGGGTTTGGAGTTTTACCGTGATTGCAGGTTTATTGAAAGACTAATTGATTTAGATAAGGCTATTTCATGTACCTATCATGGACAAGACTTGAGAACTAGAGGAGTATTAAAAACTTTAAATGACGCAAGTCAATTGAACATTACAAGTGAATTAGATTTGATGGATAAACATCCTAATATGAAATATATGTTTTTGCCTTATGCTACAGATCAATTTTCCATAAATATAAAAATAAACAAACCTATTAGAATATGCCACGCCCCAACTAATAGATATTATAAAGGCAGTGAAGCAATTATTCCTATATGCGAAAGATTGGTTGAAGAAAAAGGAATTGAGTTTGTTTTGATAGAAAACAGGTCATTTGACGAAGCACAAAAAATAAAAAGAACATGCGATATATTAATTGATCAAGTTTATAATAGAGGCGGGTGGGGATACGGTATGAATTCAGTTGAAGCGCTTTCCATGGGCCTTTGTTGTGTAACTGAATTACCACCAAAATATGTAAGATTTATTCCAGACCATCCTTTTATTAATGTTGACGCTCCCTCATTATACAATATCTTATCTGAATTAATTACTAATAAGGATAAAATAATTGAGCAAAAGAAAAAAAGTATAACCTGGGTAAATAAATATCATAATTATAAAAATACATCAAATATTCTATATAGTTATTATAAACACCTTGGGTGGACATGAGTCTTAAAACAAAATTTGATATTATTGTCCCATGCTATAATGTAGAGCATATAATTGAAAAGACCTTAGCTCGTATTTTTTCACAGGAGTATTCTAAGGATAGTTTTTCAGTTATCGCAATTGATGATGGGTCTACAGATAATACATTAAGATGTTTGAATAGTTTTAGTTCTGAGCAAAACTTTACCATAATAAGCCTTGAATCCAATAAGGGCCTTTCTACGGCAAGGAACTGCGGAATAAGGAGTGGAAATTCAGAAATTATATGTTTTATTGATAGTGATATGGTTATTCAGCAAGATTGGTTATTAAATGTAGAAAAAATTTTAATGAAAGAAGAAATTGTTGGTGTAATTGGTAAGGTCGTGTTGCCAAAAGAAGAGACACCCAATATGCTCGATCATTATTTTTATAGTAAAAATCGCGGTGCAAGACAATTTGGAGAAGAATCTATAATTGGACCAACTTGGTTTTTATTCAATAATTCAGCTGTTAAAAGGAGAGCAATTGAAGCAACAGAATTATTTGATGAAAAGATCAAATATTATGGTGGAGAAGATACAGATTTAGCTATACGAATATGGGATAGTTTTCCCAGGTCATTTTACTATTCATCTAAAATAGTTGCGGAACATTATCATAAGAGAACATTAGAGCAATTTTGCGCTCAAATGGAAATTTATGGCAAATATAATCTTCCAATATTACTAGAACGGCATCCTAAGCACCATAACGAATTAGGAGGGAATTGGGTAAAGAGCTTTAAAGGTTACTTGATTTTCAATACTCTTTTTGCAAGTATTATAAAATTTTTGAACAAGATTTTTTCATTTGGTATCTTTATAAGATATCTAGTGATTTATAGTACTATGCGCGGGTATAGAAAAGCACAATTGGTGAAGAAAATATTTTAATTTTTATTAATTATAATATTGCAATATAAATAATTGTTCTTAAATTTACTTTAAGAATGGAAATATTCGTAAATAACGAATACGTCACATACCAAGAAGCGGGGGGTTTTGTCCCCGTTTTTATTAAAAACCAAATCAAGGAGGAACAATATGGCTGATGTAGCTTCAACCGTTAATTCCGTAGTAGGTGGAATCGTTAGTCTAATTAAAGGACTAGTCGTTTTCTTTGTTTTTGCTAATATACTTTATCCAACGGGCATGGACCCTGTATTGGGGTTGACTGAATTAGTTAACTCTTTTATGGATGGTGGCTTAGCAGGACTACTCGCACTATTAATATTTGTTTCTTTCCTGTAGGTTAAAACAATAGGGTATGATGTAGGGTCCTTTATTAAAAGGACGCTAGCCCTTCCTTAACATATAGGAGGAATTATATGAATGATGCGATAGCAAAGCTAACGGGTTGGATTACAAAACTAACAGATTTACTTATTAGTTTAGTTGTCCTCGGGATAATTGTTGGAATATTATTCAACGATCCTTTCGGCGTCATTGCAGGTGTAGGTAACTTATTCTCGCAGATCGGTGATAATGGTCTGGCGGGGTTACTTGTCTTATATCTGGTTTATATGATGTATCCGAATAAATAAACCGATTATCACAGCAATTAATGATAACGCCCCAGTTAATGGGGCGCTATCATTTCTTATTTAATTTCTAATATTTAAACATCAATAGTTACATATAATTAATTACGGAATGATAGGAAACAATTGTTGAAAATTATATTACTTCTTTTTCTATTTGCCAATTGTGATAACAATGATTCTATTAATATTGTTATGAATGATAGAAACATCCCGTTGAATGATTTGTCTATATTAATTCCAAATAGATTTAAAGAACGAATTACTAGATGGTATAATAATAGATCGCCCGCTATTATTAGAACTTATGATTTAATGAAAAATGAATTAATAAAAGAATTACGCTATTTCAACAGCGGAACATTAATGCATGAAGCGATTTATTCTAATGGAAATATAAAGCCCAATAACTCAGTTATATGGTGGCATTCAAATGGAAATCGATTATCTCAACTTATTGTTAATAATAAGTTAAAAATGCGCCAAGGGAATATTTGGTATAATGATGGACAGATACGTTTTCATTTTGAAGAAAATAATTATTATTGGTGGAGCAGAGATGGGAAATTAGAAAGCAAGGGTGGTTTAAATGATACAAGCTATGTTTTACCAATATGGTCTAATAATGGCAAGTTTATTGGTATTCGTAAATTAATTAATAAATCCACACCTTTATGGTTAGAAGAGTGGACTTTATTTAACGTTAACTATTCCCCTTTAATTAAGGGAAATGTACTATGTATAATCAGGGATAATGATTATGTAGATAGAGTTATTAATGAAGAATGGACATTAATCGATAGTTCGGGAGAATTAAATCATTTACAGCTTTCTGCCCAAAAATTATTAAATACTATAATCGGTAAAAATAATTTTATTGCTGGAAATAACTGGATTATCAATAATGAAAAATATATAAATCCAATATTAGATAGTAGTAATTCATATATAATTAATTCAGAAAACCACTATTATAAGAGCAGACAGTTTAACCAAAACTATTATTTAAAACTTAAATCTGATGGCACTTTTGATTATACTTGTCAAGATAAATATACAGATTCAGGATATTATTGGATGAATCATTTAGATAAAAAATTATTTTTACATTATCAGTCAGGTATTTATACTGGAGAAAATCATATGATAGAGATTGTTAATCATCGAAAAATTTTCTATCAGTTTAGAAATTCATATTATTTTATTATGCCTCTACATGCTCAAATTAATGCCAATATATAGAATCTTAATATTGAACTTGATTTTGGTAAATTCATAATAATGCAAATGCCAATATATAGAATTTTATATTTATTAATATTTAATTTATCTCTATTAACAAATATTTTCGCACTTGACACATCAATTGGAGTCCTAAATATTATAGATAAGAATGAAGATGAGTTATCCACAATAAATTATAAGGGAGAGGCCTACATTTCTATTAGAGATATTTCAAGAATTCTTTCAGATAGAGAGCCTTATGAAAATGTTGCAAGACAGAAAATAGTTTTATATTTATCTGATAATAGAGTAAAAATTTCTAATCTATCTAGCTTTATTATTATTAATGATAAAGTTTTCCAATTAACTAAAAATGCTATAGAAAAAGAAAAAGATATCTATGTTCCTGCAAAATCTTTTTTTTCAATATTAAAAAATAGTATTTACCCTGGGGTTGATTATGACGCAGGGAAAAAATTATTAAGCCTAAATCTAATAAAGTTTAACATTAACAATGTAAAAATTGAACAAAAGTCTAATGGCACAATTTTAAGGGTAAAAACATCGAAGCAATTTTCTGATGGAGATATAAGTTCTTTTATCAACGCCAATGGATGGTTTTATCTAACAATAAAAGATGGGTTAGTTGATACCTCAATGATAAAAAAGACTCAGATGAAAGGAGTTGTAACAAAAGTAATTTCAAATCAATTTGATGAATCTGCTCAACTTGCTTTTCGAGTGCGAACTGAAATAATTGGTCATGAAGTTTATCAAAGTAGCGATCCTAATGCGATAGTTGTAACTCTTAGGACTCCATTTAAAAAGCTATCATCTCATATAAAAGAACTAAAGAATAGATGGAAATTAGATACAATAGTGCTTGATGCTGGTCATGGGGGTAAGGATGGCGGTGCAGTAGGAAAGAGAGGGGCTAAGGAAAAAAATATTGTTCTAGATATCACAAAAAGAGTTGGCAGTTTGATTGAAAAGAATTCCCACATAAAAGTAGTATACACAAGAGAGGAGGATATATTTATACCACTTTGGAAAAGAACGCAAATTGCAAATGAGACTAATGGGAAACTATTTGTTAGCATTCATGTAAACTCTAATCCAAATAGAAATGTTAGAGGATTTGAAACTTATTTGTTAAGGCCCGGTAAAACAGATGATGCTATTGAAGTTGCTTCTAGAGAAAATTCGGCAATCAGAATGGAGGAAGGGAAGTCAAGAAATAAATATAGCTCTATGACGGGAGAAAATTTAATTATGGCTACAATGGCTCAAAGTATGTTTATGAAAGAAAGTGAAGACCTTGCCGCTTATATACAAGATGAACTAGACCCATTATTAGACTCTCCTAATAGAGGATTAAAGCAAGCGGGTTTTTATGTTTTAATTGGCGCAAGTATGCCTAATGTATTAGTAGAAGCCGGATATATTTCTAATCCAAATGAAGAAAGGAAATTAAAATCAGCTTCCTATAGACAAAAAATAGCAAAAGGGATATACGGTGGAATAATGCGCTTTAGAAAATCAAAAGAACAATTAATGTCTGATAATTAATGTCTGATAATAGACCCATAGGAGTTTTTGATTCAGGATTAGGGGGGCTTACAGTTTTAAATGCGATTAAAAAGATAATCCCAAATGAGAATATTGTATATGTTGGAGATACGGCTAGGGTTCCATATGGCAATAAAAGTACTCCGCTTATAGTTCAATATGCTTTACAAATAACAGAATTTCTTTTAAAAAAAGATGCAAAATTAATTATAGTTGCCTGCAATACAGCATCTGCCCTTGCGCTATCTGCTCTTCAAAATGATTTTGATATTCCTATAATAGGGGTAATAACCCCAGGAGCTGATTCTGCTGTAAAATTAACAAAAAACAATAATGTGGGGGTTATAGGAACAATCGCTACAATTAGTTCAAATGCTTACCAAAATGAACTAATTAAAATTAATCCCTCTATAAATACTGTTTCACAAGCATGCCCTTTATTTGTTCCCTTAGTTGAAGAGGGCCTATTAGAAGGACCTATAGTCTCAGCTATAGTAGAGTACTATCTTAAAAATATCGATCTGTCAAAGATTGATACATTGATCTTAGGCTGCACTCATTACCCTCTATTAAAACCAGCAATTAAGCAGTATACAAATAATTTGATGCTAATTGATTCAGCAGAATCATTAGCAAAAGAAGTGTATTTGATTTTAAAAAAAAACCACATGATCAATAATAATTTAGATAAAGGGAAGCAAGATTTTTACGTTACTGATTCCCCGTCAAGCTTTGCAAATATTGCTAAAAGATTTTTAGGGTATTCTATTATAAATGTTAAAACAGCATTCATTACCTGAAATTAATTCTACTTTAAATAAATTATTTAGCTTACAACGATTAGGAATAAAAGTTGGGTTAGATCATACACATGAACTATTAAATAGGTGTGAAAACCCTCATAATAAACTAAAAACCATTCATATAGCAGGAACAAATGGCAAAGGGTCAACAGCGGCTATGCTTCAAAATATTTTAAGAAAATCAGGTTTAAGTGTTGGGCTTTATACATCTCCTCATTTAGTAAATTTTAATGAAAGAATAAGAGTTAATGGTAGTCCAATTTCTGATAGTTTTATTGTTGAGTTTATGAAAAATTTTAATGATGATATTGATAAAATAAAATCAACTTTTTTTGAAACCACTACAGTTTTAGCATTTTATTATTTTTATTATAAAAAAGTTGATATTGCAATAATAGAAACTGGTTTAGGTGGAAGATTAGATTCTACGAATGTATTAAATCCGAGCCTTACAATTATAACACCCATTGATTATGATCATCAAAATATTTTAGG
>Ga0208764_10000454_pt1 | contig 26341 bp, 29 predicted proteins | sample ETNtaG_18_FD_185762 | JGI IMG/M metagenome (GOLD analysis project Ga0208764, IMG submission 185762) | Marine microbial and viral communities from oxygen minimum zone, Eastern Pacific Ocean - ETNP201302SV91 (SPAdes) (version 2) | ecosystem: Environmental > Aquatic > Marine > Oceanic ... | reverse complement strand
CCCTCATCCTTTGGAACATGCGCTCTTCCTCATCACAGATGCTAGACCTCAATCTAGGGACATCTGCTTCTCGACTGGCGGGGGCCGGATCAACAGATTCAAACTCGCTAACTTCAGGCTTATCATCAGTCATCTATTCACCCGAACCTATGAAATTTATCGAATCGACATCCAGTGTTTCCCTCACCATACCAATTCTTTGCCCCTCCCTAAGGAATAGGCGTATCGCATCCCTACCGTCGCGACCGTAGTCTAGAGTCCTTTCGTTTACGTACATTCCAACAAATTCCTCATTAGTTTTGTCATCAATGCCCCTTCCCCACTTCTTGGCGAACTCTAATGCCGCCCCTGGTTCTGAAAGGGAGTGTTCGATACTGTTCTTGACATCTTCCGTAAGCTTCTCGCAGAGATCTATACCAAGGTCCTTCCTGACTACATTGCCTCCAAGTGGCAATGGTAGTCCCGTTTTATTATTCCACCAAATTCCAAGGTCAAGTGCCAAGAAAACCCCCTCGGATTCCCACGTCAACTGCCCCTCGTGAATTATCAAACCAACATTGTAATCCCCCCTCAATACTGCAGGGATGATTTCATCGAATGGAACAACCTCGACATCTACATCACCCCATGCAAGTCTCAGAGCTAGATATGCACTGGTCCCCAGTCCAGGAATAGCAATTTTACTGTTCATCGCCTCTTCTTCGGACATCATACTGTTTGTGATAATCATGGGGCCGTAACCCTCGCCCATTGATGCACCACAATTCATCAAGTGATACTTGTCAGAAATTTCTGGGAACGAGTGTATACTTACGGCAGAAACTTCGTATTCCCCATTCATGGCGTGTTTGTTTAGAGTCTCAATATCTAGCAGGACATGTTCATATCTCCTTCTCCCCGTATCTATCCCCCCTGTAGTCATAGCATGGAACATAAACGCATCATCTGGGTCCGGAGAATGGCCTACTCTGAATGCTCCCATCATGTCACCCATGTGCCCTCGGTAGAGGACGCATAGAAAATTCCTTGTATGCACAATTATCGATGGTAACAGTGAATAGCCAACGCTAGGTCCACGGTTTGTGCCCGACCCATCCAAGCTATCCACGGCAACAGGACAGCTAGGTCCAATATGTGCGGTGACTGGCAAAGCACTAACATTCTCAGAGGCGATTGTGGTCGATGACCGCTTTGTTTGCTATGAGGCCTACCTGGAGATGACCGGCACCGAATCAGCAACCGACTCTAGAGAAGTGCCCACCAGCTTAGTTCTGGAATAGTATGCGCATGTTCATGTGCCGAACTCCCTCCAATGACTCATGGCATCCGGATGGAGTAGGTTCGCCCTGAGATTCAGCGAATACTACCAATCTCTCGATGTTTCTGATTTGTGGGTTCCACCAAGACTAAGATCAAGGGAATGGATGTTCATCCCCTGGGGCAGCAAACCCCCTGATAGACACAGGGCACTTCCCACTAAGCGAATATTGCTTGACTATCTTCAACAGAGGGGACCTCACTCTTGTTTCCATAGTACTGCTTACTACCAAGACCCCAACCAAAGAAAGATGTCCGATAAAGGATGGCTCGGTGCAGACCTCATCTTCGATCTTGATGGAGACCATTTGCCTGGAGTATCGGATAACGACTTCCCCGGCATGATGGAGAAAATACAGGAGCAGGCGTGGAGCCTCTGGGACGACTTCCTTCGACCCGAATTCGGATTCAAAGAAGAGTACGTACAGACTTCATTCTCGGGCCACAGGGGATTTCATATCCATGTCCGTGACCCTGCATACCTACATCTGGACTCAAATGCGAGAAGGGAATTGGTCAACTACATCACTGGTGTAGGAATTGATGTGAAATCAATTATGGCCGGCCCAGATATTGGTTGGTCCGAAAGAATTGACATTGGCTTCGAGAACGTCGTTTCCGATTTATTCAAGATTTCATCCAATGATGGCGACTCCAATGAGTTGGCTAGAGAGATGGATAGTGCCCTGAAATCCAGAGGTGTTTCCTCGTCTACAGCCTCCATTAAGAAATTGGCCACTGAGGCATCGACTGGAAATAGAATTGAAAGACTGAGGGAGGACAATAGCAGGCCTGTATTCACTAGCAAGAAATTCAATGAGTCGTTCTGGGAGCTTGTCAAGGGCGCCCCCCTTGCAGTAGGAGAAACAGATGAGAATGTCACTGTGGATGTTAAGAGAGTGATTAGATGGATTGGAAGCCTCCATGGTAAATCTGGTCTAAGAGTCACCGAGTTCCCCCTTGATCAGCTTCAACCGGGCACATCAAAGACATTTGATGCGTTATCTTGCACTCATGTTTTCAATACCCACTCTTCCATCAAGGTAGAGCTTACTACAGATGATGTTACCGCGAGAATAGCTGGTCAAGATGTCTCAGGCTCTACTGGGGACGTTTTCCATGTTCACGAGGCCATGTCCACATTTTTATCCCTCAAGGGATGGGCAAGGAGCGTGGAATGACCGTTACACGCTAACCTATCCACAGAATATTGAATAGTGTAGAGTTCCGGATTCGGTACGGTGGGGCATATGCCAGACGATGAAGAATCCGAGGAACAAGCATTCGGTATGCCCCTGCCACCACTCCCGCCAGGCATTTCCATGCCCCCTCCACCACCACCACCTCCACTTCCCGATGATGTGATTGAGTCGGCAATGGGAGATGTCCCCCCCATGCCCCCTCCGCCCGTTGACTCCGAATCACCAGAGGCTAACGATTTCCAGGCCCACTGGGAGAAAAGGAAGCATGATGATCCTGAGCACTCCACGGGTAACAGGGATAGCATGTACGGCCATATTGACAGGATATCATCAGGCCAGGTTGGGACACTAATAGACCGATTTTCTGATAGGTTCGGTTCTGAATTGGATAGGGAGATAATTGTACTGAGGAAGAAGCAGCAGCAAGAAATGCTAGCAATCAAGCCGATAGTAGAGTTGATTTCCGCCCCTGATTCCGATTACGAAGACGGCGAAGAAGATTCGTCAGATGAGTTTCCGGAGTTCTTCTCCATCGTGAATGAATTACTGGGCAATATGCCAGAGGATTTCGTCCAGAGTTTCATAGAATCCGACTCATTTGAGCTGTTCCAGACCGTAGGAGAGGATCCGGCTAGCTGTGATTCCGAGGTTAGGGGTGAGTTCTTCGTGATGATAAACTCAGTGCTAGGGGACCTTCCGGAGGATGAAATCAATGATTTTGTCGTATCTAGTGGCTTTCAGGTGTTTCAAAGAATGAGCGAGTTATACGGAGAGTGAATATATGGGTCTATTGGAGAAGGCAGGAAAGATTGCAGATGATGAGAAGGAAGAGAAGAAGGCTCCGGCAGCCGTACCTGCAGCTGTAGTTCTTGATACTCCCGAACCAGTGGCTGCTAAACCCCAAAAGAAGGAGAAGAAGCGCCGTGCGAAGAAGGAGAAGAAGCCCCGCGTAAAGAAGGAGAAGAAGCCAAGGTCATCCGTGAAGGAGCTTCCCGGTGGTTTCGAACTAGCGGGCCGTGGTCGAAGTTCTCTCAGGTTCATAGTGGACTTCACTGTGAATTTTGGCCTAATTATCGGACTGGTCGTTTTTGGCTTAGTGCTAACATACACAGACATTACGTGGCCACTGGTCTTGGTCCTAATCCTCTCTGTATTCAACATGGCCGTAATGCCAATCCAGTACAAGAGCTCAATGGGCAATGTAATCTCGCGGACTAGGTTCATCAACTCCAGGGGCGATTCAGCCATTTTCCTATATCATATGTTGAAGAACATCAATATTCCAGCCTATCTCATTTTCTTCGGAGGGCTTTTGATTGCAATTTCTGCTGGGACTGTTTGGACTACAGCGACTAAAATAACTGTGGGATTATCGATTGCCATAATCCTAATTCCATTACTTGATTGGGTTTTTCGCAGGACAAGGAGGGACAATCTCGGACTGTGGGAGGTTGCATTTGGTGGAGTGTGGCTAGTCAGATCAACTGAATCATCTAGCGATGGCTCGAAGTTCATGAAGAGATTAGAGTCAATGGCCCAGTATGCAGAAACCAAGGGATTCGTCGACGATGAAGATGAAGATTAGGGCTAATCACCATTCTCTTCGATTCTCTGCTTTGCCAACTCTCGCATATCCTCATGATGGACTCCGTCATCAATCCCTTCCTGGTCCGACTCGTCAACGATCTCCACACCCAATAGAGTCTCGATGACATCCTCCATTGTGACAAGCCCCTCCATACCCCCAAACTCGTCCTTCACAATTAGAATCTGAGTCTTATTTTCCAATAGCATATCAAGGGCGTGATCTACTGAATCACCATCTTTGCATGTGATTACATCCCTGGAAATTTCGGACATCTTCCTGTCGTACTCATCGACAGCAGCCCTCTTGAGAATCTCACTCCTTAGGACAACTCCCCTGATGTCATCCATCGTTTCGCCAGTCACTGGCATCCTACCATGGATCATAATGGGAATGTTCTCCAGAACATCCGCCACTGTGTCATTCACATTAACCGATGTGACAACAACGCGTGGAGTCATGATATCGCTGACAAGAATTTCACGTAGCCTGAGGAGGTTGTGAATAACGGTCTCCTCGTCTTCCTCGATAACATCAGTCTCCTCCGCTATATCGGCAAGAACTGACAACTCATTTCTTGTCACGGTCTCAGTTTCGACGTCTGGGAGCAACGATCTAGTAATTTGAATAGGTTTGACAATAATCCACAAGAGGAACATCATTGTACTCATCGCTCTAGCTGAGGGGACAGTCAACCTTCTCCAGTAAAGGGCGCCAATTGTCTTCGGCAGTATCTCACTCAGTAGTAGGATTGCCAGGGTTAGGACTGCTGCTGCGACATGCACAATGGTACCTCCGCCGAACTGAGTCTGCACTTCTGCACCAACGCCCAATGCACCTACAGTATGTGCAATGGTATTGAGTGTTAGAATAGCTGTCAACGGCCTTTCGGGGTCTTCTTTCCATTCACTCCACTTTTCACTTATCGCGGGATGTGTGTCCTTTAGAGCCGCTATATGGCCATGAGTTGTGGATAACAGTACAGCCTCAAGAATGCTGCACAAGAATGAGGCTCCTAGTGCCAATGAGGCATAGGCTATGATCAATGTATAGTCTACTACCAACTAGTTTGCCTCACAGTAATTTGGGCGCGAATAGAACGTCACTATGCGTCACGAATGGCTGCTCCCGGAGTACTTACGACCGATTGCGACATAAATAGGTGTCTGACCGCTAGAGTCATGCCCGAGTCTAGTTATGTCACTATTTTCATGGCTTGGCCGTACGTCAATGCCCCATTACACCTAGGCCACGTTGCGGGTAACTGCTTGCCAGCAGACATTCAATACAGGTATGAGAGGGCCAGAGGTAGAAAGGTCCTGATGTGCAGCGGCTCGGATGAGCATGGTACGCCGATTACCCTTACTGCAGAACAGCTTGGCGTCACACCGCAGGAGGTTGTCGACAAATATCATGAGATGGCCCTGAAATCTCTTACTGATCTTGGTTGCTCATGGCATAATAACGTCGATTCCAGGGGAGTGGAGTATGGTGGTGCCCTATACAACAGAACCTCCGATGATAGGCACAAGGAACTTGTCAGGGAGGTATTTTCAAACCTTCTTGAAAGCAACATGCTCACGAAGCAGACAATGGAGCAATACTGCTCCATATCTGGGGACTTGGTCAGATTCCTACCAGATAGGTACGTCGAAGGAACATGTCCCGTTTGCGATGCTGCAGAGGCAAGAGGCGACCAGTGCGATGAGTGCGGCTCAACATACGAGGCGCACGAGCTTCTAAATCCCGTCTCAAAACTTAACCCAGATGCAGAAATTGAAGTTAGGGAAACCGACCACCTATTCTACAGGCTCGATTTGTTCCAGGAAAGCCTCGAAGAACATGCTTCAACAAGGAATGGTGTTTGGAAGCCAAATGTACGCTCAATGACAAAGAATTGGCTCGATATGGGACTGCGTCCAAGAGCTGTGACGAGGGATATTGATTGGGGAATAGAACTCCCCCTCGATGGCGATGAGTGGTCATCAAAGAGGGTTTATGTCTGGTTCGAGGCTGTTCAGGGCTACTATACGTGCGCAAGAATCTGGTCCGAACGTTTTGCTAATTCAAACGGCCACCCAGATGGAGACTCCGCATGGGAAAACTGGTGGAAGGTATCCGATGATGGGACTTCCCCGAGACACATCTACTTCATGGGCAAGGACAACATACCATTTCACACGGTCATTTGGCCTGCGATTATTATGGGGATGAATTCAACAGTATCGGGAAATCAGATTTCATCACTGCCCGCACCCGGCGATCTAGCACTCGAATCCAATGTATCATCGAATGAATATTTGATGCTCCAAGGAGGTCAATTTAGCAAGAGTCGTAAACATGCCGTCTGGCTACCATCGTTTCTTGAGAAATATGATGCGGACTCATTGAGATATTATCTTTCAATTAATATGCCGGAGACACATGACACTGATTTCAGATGGAATGAATTCGTTGATAGGGTTAACAATGAACTAATCGGCACCTATGGTAACTTCGTTCATAGAGTGATGACTCTCACTCATAGATTGCCCCATTCGGGATCTAACCCTCTGATTGAATATGATGATCCTGCATCCCACTCAGAGATTATTGATGAGTCAATGAAGATTCTTGAGTCTGCAATATCGTCCATGGAGAGGCAGAGATTCAAGGAAGCACTGAGGTCAATTATGGGCATTGCACAGATAGGTAATGTGTTACTTCAAAATTCTGCACCGTGGAAGTACATGAATTCTGATGATTCCGAAGAGCGGAAAATGTCCCTTTCTTCCTTGGCTATGGCATGGAGATTATGCAGGTCTCTATCTATACTCACAAGGCCATTCATGCCATTCCAGTCAGATAGACTATGGAAGATGTTAGGTGAGGGCTCGGACATGGATTCCATTCTATGGGATGATTCTCTAAGTATTGATAATACTCTAAATTGGTGCCCTGACTCACCTCAACCATTGTTTTCAAGACTTGATTTGGATGAAATTATTGCCGATGAAATGTCACTCGTGGAGGACAGTAATATCAATGACCGTGACCACTCCCCGAGTGATGGGGTTGATTACATAGATTTCGAAGATTTCCTCAAGGTCCAGATGAAAACAGGCAAAATTACTTCTGTAGTTGATCATCCTAATGCAGACAAACTACTAGTGATCGAGATCGAGGATGGCCCAGGTACAACGCGCACTGTGTGTGCAGGCCTAAGGGGGATCTATGATGAATCAGACTTGCTCGGATTAAACGTCGTCTATGTCGCAAACTTGGAGCCCAGGAAGCTTAGAGGCGTCCTCTCAGAAGGCATGATCCTAGCGGCCGATGACGGCGATGGTGTTGTCAGACTACTCACGCCTGATGGTGAGATTACCCCCGGCTCTACGGTTCGCTGATGGGCCTGTCAAAAAATTCCCACTGTATCTCCGACAGTTCAGCATTTGTTTCTGCATCGTGGTATGCCTCCAGCGGCTCCATATTCAGTTTGAAGAATTGGTCCGAGTATGGGAACGAAGAAAGGACCCTTCTCGCCTGCTCCTTCCTACCAAGAATGTATAGTGAAGCAGCAAAAGCCTCCGATGTCGACAACCTGCCCGGCTTCCCCCATGATATCGGATTGGCAGCAAGCAGTACTGGGAGAGTCCTTCCCTCGAGCCTCGTGTGCCTACTGATGGCATCCAATGATTCTTCTACTCTTTTCCATGAGCAATCCAATGCTACTATTGATCCTCCTCTGTCAATAGTAATCTTGTCATCTGGCCCCATTAAAACGCCACTACTCGGATCTAATAGGAAACCCCTCTTTGGCGCTCTTCGAGCATCGAAGTGGAGTGTCGCATTTCCAGCTCTGGCCATCCTTCGTGCGCTGCATTTTCTCGGATCGTCCTGATCGAGGTGGACCACATGAAGAGGTACGTGGTACTCATTCTCCCTTACTGAGGAACTCATCCAATGCATCTCCTATAGTCAGACCACGCCCACTCGGCACATTAACGGAACGCTCGTGTTCTTCCTCTGGCTCAACGAGGAGAATTATTCCAAGGGCTTTCTCAATTTTCAATGCAAGCGTATCGGATGGAATAATTCCACCTTCTATCTTCTGGATGTCGTTAAGCCTCACATTGATTCTTTTGGCCAGCTCTCTTTGTTCCCACCCTTTCGACTCTCTAGATTTCCTTACTCTGAGATGAAAGTCATGAGCGATTTCCTTTTCTGACCTCGGAGACCTGATATTCACTCTAGAAACACGTTCTTGGGGGGCCGTAATTGTTGAGGGCTGCTTTGGCATATATCTTTCAAGAACTAGTAAATTATTCGACTCTATACATCTAGAACAGCATCTCAATTTAGCCCCCGATATCTCCGAAAGTAGGGTGGAGACACGTTCTGTCCCGCACATCTCACATGTTCCCATGGTATAGACTGGGGCATATGCCCCATATGAATTGAGGTGACAAGTTGAAATCTACGTGCCCTTCCACTCGTGCATGGCATCTGAGTCGGACTCCCACTCAAATGATACACAAGAGTCACTCAAGTCATCAGTCAGAAGGCTTCAATCAGAAATGAGGGATTTGTCTGAGTCTGCCCAACAGTTGCTTACCGAGAAACTTGTTCTTGAAAGTGAGGTGGCCCAAGTAAAGAAGAGGGCCAGCAGGCTCGAGGAAGAAATTAGGAACTTGAGATCCCCTCCCATGATTGTCGGCTACATTCAGGATATTACCGATGAAGGCGCAATTGTTAGAAGTTCGAATGGCACCGTATTCCTGGTATCTGTGAATAATAGGATTGATGCCTCGAGACTAGTATCCGGGGCACGGGTCGCATTAAACCAAGACACACTCTCGGTTATCGAAATTCTTGATGACTCATGGGACCCCTTGGTTGTAACTGCTGAAATTATCGAAAAACCAGATGTTTCATTCCACGACATAGGGGGCCTTGACGACCAAATTTCCAAACTTAAGGAAACAGTTGAACTATCATTCAAGAATCCCGAGGCATTCAGAAATTTCGGTATTGACCCACCCAAGGGAATACTTCTAACTGGTAGCCCCGGGACTGGAAAAACGCTGCTCGCCAAGGCCGTAGCAAATTCTACAGATGCGGTATTTCTAGGAATTGTTGCATCTGAATTAGCCCAGAAATATATTGGCGAAGGGGGCAGACTGGTCAGAGAATTATTCGACCTGGCTAGAAATAAGGCTCCTGCCATAGTTTTCATCGATGAACTTGATGCCATTGGATCTAAGAGATTAGACACTGCTACATCAGGGGATAGAGAGGTTCAGAGGACCCTTATGCAACTACTTGCCGAAATGGACGGCTTTGACTCACTTGAAAATGTCAAGATCATAGCTGCAACAAATAGGCCAGAGCTCCTTGACGAGGCACTACTCCGGCCAGGGAGATTCGACAGAGTAGTAGAAGTCCCAATGCCCGATGAGGAAGCACGCCTGGCTATCCTCAATGTTCATACATCCAAGATGCCACTTACCAAGGGAGTCTCATTGCATAATCTGGCGATTAAGACTGAGGGTTTCAGTGGAGCTGAAATCATGTCACTTGTTACTGAAGCAGGTGTCTGTGCTATAGCCGAGGGAAGGAAAAAGGTCACAAAGTCAGATTTCTCAAAGGCACTGAGAGTGGTAGAGAGGAATACCACCAACTCCTCAATTACCTCTAATGACAGGCTTTATGACTAATCAGTAAGCCTATTTCCTGCCCCCCTATCGCGAGTCGTGAATCGAGTACTTATCGAGTGTGTACCAAATTTCAGTGAGGGTAGGGACCCCTCAATTATTGAAATGATTACAAAACCGATATTGGATGCCGATGGAGTGGAGCTATTGGACATAGATATGGGCTATGATTTCAATCGAACAGTTGTTACAATGGTCGGCGAACCCGAATCCGTACTCAGTGCCGTGATAGAATGTACAATTGTCGCAACCGAGCTAATTGACATGAGTCAGCACTCCGGAGAGCATGCCCGAATGGGGGCCGTGGACGTGGTTCCTTTCATTCCCCTAAGAGGCGCTTCAATGAAGGATTGTATCGCCCTTTCTGAGAGATACGCCGAAGCAGTCTCATCTATGCTCGATCTGCCGGTTTATCTGTATGCAGAGTCATCGAGGAGTGATAAGCGAGTCAGGCTGCCTGATATCCGTAAAGGCGAGTATGAGGGATTCGAGAATAAATTAGCCTCTGTTGATTGGGAACCAGATTATGGCCCTGCGACGTTCTCTTCGAAAATGGGCGTCACTGCTACCGGGGCCAGGCAGATACTAATTGCTTACAACGTAAATCTGGATACGGACGACAAGTCAATAGCTAATACCATAGCTTCTGCAATTAGAACTAGTGGATCATTAGTCAGAGATGAGTCTGGAGCCAAGATTATCGGAGATAATGGAAAGCCACTGCGTAAACCAGGGCTATTCAAATCTCTACAGGCGGCTGGATGGATGTACGACGAGGATACGGCTCAGGTCTCTATGAACTTACTAAATCACAATGTTACCGGACTCTACGATGTTACTGAAAGAATACGTCACGAAGCCAATATTGTTGGTCGTAATGTTATTGCTTCAGAATTAGTGGGCTTGGTGCCACTAGAAGCCATGTTGTCTGCTGGTAAGAAGTACCACAATAATCCCGATGAAGTAGATGATATAGATCTGGTCAATGCCGCTATTTCTGGTTTGATGCTTGACAAATTTGGTGAATTCAACTCACATTCGAATATCATTGAGTGGGCAATAATGGGGGCGAATGAATGAACGATGGATATTCCGATGTCCTCGGAAATATTGCTTCATCTGAGCCGACTCCAGGAGGTGGCTCCGTAGCAGCATTGGTACTAGCCCACGCCCATGCATTGGCACTTATGGTGTCAAGATTGACTTCTGGAAGAGAAAAGTGGAAGGATGGACATAATGCTGCAGAAATTGTTATTTCCAGCTCTGAGAAGGGGATGAAATTAGCGCAGGATCTAGCTTGGGAGGATGCAGCTGCCTTCAATCGAGTAATGGATGCTTACCGGATGCCAAAGGATAGTGAATCGGAAAAGGAAGCTAGGAAGGAGTCGATTATATCGGCCACTATTGGTGCTGCAATGTCGCCCATGGCAATAGTCGAGGAGTCTCTTAATCTGATGGGGTCTATCACCGAACTTGCTAAATTTGGTAATTCAAATGCATTAACTGATCTATTCTCATCCGCAGAACTAGCTAGAACTGCTGCTGTCATTGCTTCATTAAATGTCAGAATTAATTTGGACTCAGTTAGTAAGCACGATTCTGAAGAGCTATCCTCTAGATTATCAATATTTATCGATGAAGTAAATTCAGAATATATGACCATTAGTGACATTATCAGTGAGAGGCTTGGTTGGTAATGACTATCATTGAGCCATTTTGTTTTGGCATACCAAATGAGTTACCGGAAAACAGGCCAATTGATGCCACCGTTCCACATGCACCGCCCAGGCCCCAAGTGCTCACTGACGATGAAAAGAAGCTAGCTGTTAGAAATGCATTGAGGTATTTCCCAAGTGAATGGCATGCAGAGCTAGGGGTGGAGTTCCTAGATGAATTAGACAGGCTTGGTCATATTTACATGCATAGATTCAGACCTAGTTACCCCATGTTCGGAAGGCCAATACATGAATACACCTCTAAATCTAGAAGTGCTGCTTCAATTATGATGATGGTCCAGAATAATCTAGATCCTGATGTCGCCCAATTTCCCCACGAGCTTGTTACTTATGGCGGGAATGGAACAGTATTCCAAAATTGGGCACAATATCAGATTGCTATGAAGTACCTATCAGAAATGAGTGACGAACAGACCCTGGTGATGAATTCCGGTCACCCTCTCGGACTGTTCCCCTCATCTCCCGCAGCTCCAAGAGTTGTCATTTCGAATGGAATGGTAATACCAAACTACTCCTCACAGGATAATTACGAAAGAATGAGCGCTCTTGGCGTTACCCAATACGGACAAATGACCGCTGGTTCGTACATGTACATAGGGCCACAGGGAATCGTTCATGGAACCACTATTACCATACTAAATGCCGCAAGGAAGTATCTTGGAATTGCTCCCTCAGATGGACTTGGGGGCATACTGTATGTAACATCAGGTCTTGGTGGGATGTCCGGCGCACAAGCAAAGGCCGCGGTCATTGCTGGTGCAGTTTGTATTATTGCAGAAGTAGATTCTTATGCAGCAAATAAGAGGTATGAGCAGGGCTGGCTATCTGAGCTACATTCAGACCTTGAGGCTGTAATTTCGAGAACCAGGGACGCAGTTAGGGACAAGGAAGCAGTGTCAATAGGTTACAACGGAAATATTGTTGATTTGTTAGAGGCATTGGTGGAATATGGCATTACTCCCGACATCGGCAGCGATCAAACAAGCTTACACAATCCTTGGCTTGGCGGATACACGCCTGTTGGAATTTCATATGAGGAAGCCAAAGAGACCCTAAAAGAAGACCCGGCTAAGTTCAAGGAGTTAGTCCGTTCAACACTCAGGAGGCATGTTGACGCAATTAATCTGCTATGTGCAAAGGGCATGAAGTTCTGGGACTATGGTAATGCATTCCTGCTAGAGGCCGGAAGATCTGGGGCCAATGTGCACCGCGAGGACGGGTCATTTGCATACCCCTCCTATGTTGAGGACATAATGGGGCCAATGTGTTTCGATTATGGATTTGGACCATTTAGGTGGGTTTGTACATCTGGGGAAGATTCTGACTTGGAGAAGACCGATGAGATAGCAATTAGAGTTCTGGAAGAACTGGTAAAAGACTCTCCCGATGAGATAAAACAGCAGTATCAAGACAATCTGAGGTGGATCCGCGAGGCAGGTGGCCACAATCTAGTTGCAGGTACCAAGGCGAGGATTCTATATTCCGACGAAGTAGGGAGAATATCCATCGCCAAAGCGTTCAATCATGCTGTTTCTGAAGGGAGTATTTCAGCTCCAGTGGTAATAGGCAGGGATCATCATGATGTAAGCGGCACAGATAGTCCGTATAGGGAAACTTCCGATATTTATGATGGTTCCATGTTCACGGCTGACATGGCGATACAGAATTTTGTCGGCGACTCCTTCAGGGGCGCGACCTGGGTGAGTATTCACAATGGCGGGGGCGTTGGTTGGGGCGAGGTTACAAACGGTGGATTCGGCCTGGTAATTGACGGTACTGATGTTTGCAATGACAAAATCGAATCTATGATTTCATGGGATGTCAACAATGGTATTTCCCGAAGATCTTGGGCAAGGAATAAGGCTGCTAATTGGGCTATTTCAAGAGCAATGCTAAACAACATAAATCTGGATGTTACAATGCCAAATGAGGTAGACGACTCATTAATCCATGATATATTCGATTCTCGATGAGTCTATTTGCAACATGCCCCAGCGAGGGGCATGCGCGAGTTGTCTATTGATGGATTCAGTCTGACGGTAGAGGATGTTGTTGACACAGGAAGAAACCTCACCACAGTCTCATTATCCCCTGATGCAAGGTCCAGAATGGGCGAATCTAGGGCAATAGTTGAAGGAATCATCGATAGTGATGAGGTTGTTTACGGAATAAACACCGGATTTGGCGCCCTTTCATCGGTTACGATAGATTCTGGGGAGTTAAGAAAATTACAGACCAATCTAATCAGAAGTCATGCCTGTGGAGTCGGTGAACCAATGGAATATGCGCATGTTAAGATGATGATGTTGATCAGGGCAAATACCCTATGTCGTGGACAATCGGGAGCCAGGGAATCGGTAGTCGAAACGCTGATTCAAATGATAAACAATGGAATTTGCCCCCTAATACCCAGAATCGGGTCATTGGGTGCATCGGGTGATTTGGCACCACTATCACATCTAGCCATGGGCCTCATCGGAGAAGGTGAATGCGAGGTTATTGATGGGGGCGAGATAGTAATTATGAGTACATCTCAGGCATTTGAAAATTCAGGTATTAATCCCTTAGTACTCGAAGCTAAGGAGGGGCTATCTCTAATCAATGGGACGAGTCAGATGTGCGCATTTATGTGTGAATGCATCAGTAATTTGGACATGCTAATGTTCGCTTCGGATCTCTCTGCAGCATGCTCTCTTGAAGGAATAATGGGATCGCATGCCCCATTTGATAGGAGGATTCACGACTCTAGGCCCCATTGGGGACAAAGCATCTCTGCGGCTAGAATCAGGGAGATGCTAAACAACTCCCAGATCAAATTATCACATGCGGATTGCGATAGGGTTCAGGATTCCTATTCAATGAGATGCGTGCCCCAGGTCCACGGCCCAGTAATTGACATGCTGCGTGAGTCGAGAAGAATTCTGACTATTGAAATCAATAGCGCAACAGACAACCCCCTTGTATTTGCTGATGGTGGCGGGGAAATATTATCCGGTGGGAATTTCCATGGTCAGTACATTGCACTTGCAAGTGACGGACTGGCTGTAGCTTGTCATGAGGTTGCAAGTATATCAGAAAGAAGGACTAATCAACTACTTGACCCAAAATGGAGTAATCAGAAGGCATTTCTGGCCAATGACGAGGGGCTCGAAAGCGGACTCATGATAGTTCAATACACATCAGCAGCAATCCTATCGGAATTGCATCTGTTGGCCTCGCCGGCGACCACTAGCAACGTTCCAGTTAGCATGGGCAAAGAGGACCATGTTTCAATGGGTGCTACCGGAGCATTTAGGTCACTAAAGAGCTCTAGATACCTATCTCAAGTAATTGCAAATGAGCTGATTTGCGCAACCGAGGCGTTAGATAGGATAGATGAGGAAGCAGGAGAGGGAGTAATGAAAGTTCACTCTTGGGTCAGGCAAATAGTATCCCCCTTGACTGGTGACAGGTCGATGTCCAATGATAGCATTTCACTATCCGAAGCACTACTGTCGGGCCGGATCGTTGAGATTCTTGGTGATTAGATGCAGGAAAAGCTGCACATGACTCAACACCCAGGACTCGAGCCTCCGCCTTTCCATACCATAGTCAAAGAAATCTGTGATGAAGGCATTCATCTGGAACAGACCTACTGCTACCCGCGCGGTGGCGGGCAGCCTGGGGACACAGGAACAATATTCTCATCTGACCATTCAAGGGAATTTGGTGAAGCAACCCCTGGTGAATATATCCTACACCCAATGGATGAACCATCAGTATTTTCCATTGGGGATATGGTGACATGCAATATCGATACGGATAGGAGGAATAGGAATACTAGAATGCATACAGCCCAGCACATATTTTCCGCTCTTGCAAATGAAATATATGGTGCTGAGACTGTTGGTAACCAAATCAGTGATGGGTATACCAGGATAGACCTATGGTTCCCAGACAGAGATCAATTTGACGTCGAAGAAATTACTGAAGCTGTGAACTCGGCCATTAGGTCGAATGCTGATGTGAGCATCCACGAATGGGACAGGCAAACCATACTATCACACGATCAAATGCGGCATACAAAATTCATGGATAGAATTCCCAGTTCCATTGAGTACCTCAGAGTGGTAGAGATTGAAAATATTGACCTATGTCCATGCGGGGGGACACATGTATCGAATACATCTGACATCAGAGATATCACAATTACCAATTCCAGATCTAAGGGCGCTGGAAAGCTCAGGATAACCTACGAATGAAATACATCTGTAATAGTTTGTAAGTTACTGGTGGGCTCGGCAGGAATTGAACCTGCGATCTTCGCCATGTCAAGGCGACGTCATAACCCCTAGACCACGAGCCCAGTAGTGTGCCGAAATGCTCCATACAAATGAACCATTCTCCCTATGAAAAATTCTATGCTACAATTTTTGAAATTTTTCCACCACAATCTTTACTCGAGCAGAATCCCTTCGCCCTGGTTCTTCCATTTACCATCTTTACTAGCTTAAGATCTGCGATTTCACCATATGTCTTGCACTTCAGACAGAACCCATTCACGCTCGACACGGCACTATCAAACCATACGTGCATTTCAATACTCATATCATAGGCAAATTACTGAAATTCAGTCATAATTGAAAAAACGCTACACTGAAAGGCTGTATAGGCATTATACTCAATTTCTAGTTCTGATAACTACTGTTATCGGTCTAGCGTGACTTGCAAATATGGGTTGATCAGTGGGATAACTGTAAATCAAATACTTCAATATTTGAAAGATTGTAAACATAGATGAAATCTATCTAATAAATTTAAACAATTTACAAGTTATCAATGCGATATTACAATATACCCTTGATGATGGTAGAAGATATGGGATTCATTCCAGGGGTCTGACACCACTTCTCGACCTCGTGGCTCTTGAGGATGTTGAGATCTGCGTCCATACCTACAGAAATTGAGCCAACTGGAATATCGGCCCCATATCCAAGTGTTGTAGATGGGTTCCTAGTTACAGCCGCCAATGCACTGATTGGATCGATCCCGCACCTATGTGCAGCCAGTGAACCAGAAAATGGTATGGAAAGCGAGTTACAGTTGGGATTGAAGTCAGTCGCCAATGAAAACGCCCATTCATTATCTAAGCATTTGGCGATGGGGGGATAATCATTCGAACCCATGACATATGGTGTACCCGGTAAGAAGGTCTGCATAGTTCCAGCCTTGCTGGCCAGTTCTCTAGAAACATCATTGGAGTGGGCGACATGATCTGCACTTACTGAGCCTAGCTCAGATGCTAGCGCAAGCCCCCCCGAGTCGACAAACTCGTCTACATGGAGCCTAGGAGTGAGTCCTAGTTCCTTTGCAGCGACTACAATACGTTCTGTTTGATCTATGTCGAACCAACCAGGTTCACAGAAAACGTCTACCCAACTGGCTACTCCCTGTTCGGCTACCAAGGGCAATTGTTCGGAGATCAACTCATCCATGTATTCAGACTGCTTCTTTCCTTTCGGGAAATCATGTGCCCCTAGCCATGTTGTATGGATGTCCATACGTGTTTGTTCGGAAATACGGCCGCAGGCTTCCAACAACCTCATCTCCGAGTTCACACTCAATCCATAGCCACTCTTCACCTCGATTGTAGTGGTTCCAAGGGCCTGTGCCTCAGATAGTCTATGTTTACCCATCGAGACGAGCTCCCCCACAGTACACTTCCTAGTTTCCGTGACCGTTTTGTTGATTCCCCCTCCAGCTTCGGATATCTGGGCATAAGTCATCCCTCTTTGCCTGAGAGCGATCTCGTTACTCCTATCGCCACCCCACAATAGGTGTGTATGGGAATCAACAAATCCTGGAATAATCGCCCGATTCTGGGCATCAATGACATTATTGCCGTCATAGACTCCACTTCCGGATATCCATGACGGTACGAATTCTGTAGCAAGCTCATCGGATTCTGCTATTACAGAAATAATTCCAGATTCTATTACTATGCCTTTTCCGGATGAGTAGACATTGAGCTCTTTATTGCCCATTTCAGACCCTAAAAGGGGCATATTCACGTCACCAGAGGACATATGCGCAATCTCACCAGCATTGAGTATTAGCAGGCGCACGTGCTCCGATAGTCACGATACTTGAAAGGCCTCCCTCCATCCAGTGTCATGGCAGGCATCATTCTGGGCGTTGAGAGTACAGCCCACACCCTTTCTATTGGGATGGTCAGAGATAATGGTGATTTACTGCCATCAGAGTCATCAATTTTTACCCCAGAACAGGGGGGCATACACCCACGGGAGGCCGCAGATCACCATTCATTGGTTGCCCCGGATCTTATTTCTAGGGTTCTTTCTAGAGAAGACTTCTCAGTATCTGATGTTACAGCAGTCTCATTCAGTCAGGGACCGGGTTTGGGGCCGTGTCTCAGGGTAGGCGCATCATTAGCTAGAACACTATCAAAGTCATGGAACGTTCCACTTGTAGGGGTGAATCATTGCGTTGCGCACATAGAAGTAGGGAGAAACCAAACGGGCTGCGTTGATCCAGTGCTACTTTATGCAAGCGGCGGCAACACCCAGGTTATTGCGAGAGCAGAGTCACGATACAGAGTCTTGGGAGAAACATTGGACATAGGAATAGGCAACATGCTCGACAAATTCGCAAGATCACACGACATACCCTTTCCCGGTGGTCCCAAGATTGAGAAACTAGCTAGACAATGGGAATCAGATGGTGGTGGAGATGCCCATAATCTCGAGTTGCCATATGCTGTCCATGGGATGGATTTAGCTTTCTCTGGAATACTCACAGCTGCACTATCACTATCCGAAAGAGAGGGGTTAAATGCTGCCTCATGGAGCTTGCAGGAACACTCTTTTGCTAGTTGTATCGAAGTTGCTGAGAGGGCACTAGCACATACTGGAAAGGATGAGTTGCTACTTGGTGGGGGTGTTGCATGTAATGGCAGACTTCGTGAGATGGCAGAGATCATGTGCTCCGAAAGGGGGGCCACGGCGCATTGGCCGGACAAGCAATATTGTGTCGATAATGGAACTATGATTGCAGAATTGGGGAGGCGTGAGATTGAGATGGGGAGGTCGACCAAACTTGAGGATAGCGCCATTAATCCGATTCTCAGAACCGACTCTACGCCAATCACATGGAGTTGAGTTCACCGAAGTCTTATGAGAGACCCCACAGGCCACGTAACAGGAGATATTGTAGTGCAGAGACGTAGGAAGCCGCGAAGCAAACCCCGCGATGTCTTCAGCAAGTCCGGAACTCCACAGAAAAGGCCTGCTCCCGAGTCCCCGAAAGGCGAGCCAAGAAAGGCAATGTCGCCCCCTCCTGCAGCTTCAAAACCCACCGAGAAGCCAACATCCCCATCAGTCGGCAAAAGAGAAGGGCAACCTGACGAGGCGGACAAAGCATCACATGACGTGCAGGAGACTCAGAATGACGGGATCGTGAGTGAGCAACTCATCAGAGAACCTAGGAAGGGAATAGGACTGAAGTCATCAGCAGTTGAGGAAGTTACAGTAGAAGAGTCGGACCTTCAAACAAGTAAACGGGCGCAGGATATTATCGACAAGAGTAAGGCCAGGGCATCTGAACATCAGCGTAAGAAAGTGCCACCCAAGCAAGAAGAAAAGGTAGTCAAGCCCCCAGTAAGGAGGAGGCGCAGGGTCAAGCCTTCATTCCAGCCTGCTGAGAGGAAAAGGAGGCTTGATCGTAGTAGGCACATGGAGTACAAATACGAGGTCAGGCGACTTCTCGTTGACATCAATGTCGCTGAGGAGCACAGGTCCAGTATTCTTGGTTCTGTATGGGCAAAGGGTGAGAGACAAACTGTTGCAGATGCCAAGGAGTTTCTATCTGATAAACTCAGTGAAGGCATACTAGATGAGGGGCAGCTCGAAGCTATGACAAAGGTAGTGGACAACTATACTGTGAGAAGGTAGACAGAACACATCATTCATTTCATTCGCCCCCCTCCCAGAATCGAAATGGCCCGAGATATTGGCATAGGTTCCCCTGGCCACCCCCCCTATACGCGTGGTATTCACGCTAGTATGTACACCGATAGGCTCTGGACAATGAGGCAGTACGCCGGCTTCTCAACTGCTGGACTTACGAATGAGAGATTCCGGATGTTGCTAAACAAGGGGCAGACGGGGCTATCAGTAGCATTCGACCTCCCCACACAACTAGGACTTGATTCCGATGACCCACTATCGGAAGGGGAAGTTGGCAAGGTTGGCGTAACTATTGACTCCATCAGGGACATGAGGGATCTATTTGATGGGATAGATCTATCCAAGGTCTCGACATCAATGACAATTAACGCTCCAGCAACATCTTTGCTAGCCCTATACGTGGCTGTTGCCGATGAGAAGGGTGTGGATAGAGACTCCCTTAGGGGCACAGTTCAGAATGATATACTGAAGGAATATATTGCCAGAGGATTATACATCTTCCCGCCAAAACAATCTCTCAGGCTAACAACTGATCTGATGTCATGGTGTTCTCAAAACACCCCTGGTTGGAACACAATCTCAGTTAGTGGCTACCACATGAGGGAAGCTGGATGCACTGCAATTGAGGAAGTCGCAATCACACTTTCAAATGCCCTGGAATATGTCAGAAACGCCGTCTCTTGCGGGATGAAGATTGATGATTTCGCCCCTAGGATGTCATTCTTCTTCGCATGTCACAATAATTTCCTCGAGGAGGTGTCAAAATTCAGAGCTGCTAGAAAATTATGGCATGACATAGTTGAGAGCGAATTTTCACCTGAAAGTCCCAAATCGAAGCAGTTGAGGTTCCATACTCAAACTGCAGGTGCTACACTAACGGCGCAACAACCGATGAACAACATCGTCAGAGTCTCCTACCAGGCACTGTCTGCAGTCCTTGGTGGGACCCAATCTCTCCACACCAATAGTTTCGATGAGGCTATAGGTCTACCAACAGATGAAGCTGTCACAATCGCCTTGAGGACCCAGCAACTGATTGCTAACGAAACGGGTATTATCGAACATCCCGATCCACTCGGTGGTTCCTATCTAGTTGAGGAAATGACTACGGATATTTATGATTCTGCGAGAGCCCTGATACAGGAAATTGACAGGATGGGTGGATCTCTGGAATGTATCAAATCGGGGTACCAGCAAACAGTGATTCATGAGAGTGCGTGGAAATACCTGAAGGGTGTTGAAGATGGCAGCATCTCAGTAGTTGGAGTAAATACAAACGAATCCAGCATGGAAAAGGAGTTCGAGGGCCAAGTATTGAATCCCAACGAGGTTACAAGACAAATCGACTCACTGGAAAATCTAAGGATGGAGCGCGATTCAGAAGTAGTGGAAAGGGCATTAAGCGATCTCAGAAAGGCGTGCATAGGCAGTGAAAACGTAATGGAGCCACTAATTCACGCATTGAAATCAGAGGCCACATTGGGTGAGGTGAACGGTATTATGCGAGAGGTCTTTGGAACGTGGACTTCACCGAGTGGTGTTTGAAATGACGAGAATTGACCACATTGGAATAGCAACAGATTCGATAGCGGATGCTACGACATTCTGGGAGATGCTAGGATTCAATGTAATGAAGGATGAAGTCGTGGAAGACCAGGGCGTTAAAATTAGGTATCTAAATTGCGATAGCGATACGAGGATCGAACTACTGGAGCCATTGAGCGAAGAAAGCCCCGTGGGACGCTTCATTACCAATCGGGGAGCAGGCGTTCAACAAGTTGCTATATCTGTCGAGGATTTGGAAGAAGCCATATCATGCCTCATAGATAATGGGATTAGGATGATCAACAATGAGCCTGTTATTGGGTCTGGTGGCCACAGGATAGCCTTCGTACACCCATCATCTTCAGGTGGAGTCTTAGTCGAGTTAGTAGAGGATAATTGACAACCATCAAAAGGAGGTGGTTGGTCGCCGCTTCGTGATTACCTCAATCATGGGCCTGACAGAGGGTGGGGACCCAACATCGCCACAGGTCTCCGATGAAGTCATATTCATATCTGATACACTTTCCCTCCTGAGGGACGCTGAGGAAATATCCAATGACGCCTTTCTTGAGGCGGGTATGATTCAGGGCGGTCTCAGCATCCTCTGCAGCATGATAATGAATGGTTCAAATGACCAGGAGATTTCAGCACAGATCAAGTCTATGATAAGTAAGGCTGAGGCACTGAGGAGCAGATTTCCTGAGCTCGATGCTAAAATTGAGAGTCATAGATAATATTACTCTAGTAATACTCTAGTAATACTTAAATTAGTAATCTGCATGGGAAGGCCGTGCCCAAGGTTAGTCTAGACATGCCAAGCGAGATTCTTGAAGATCTCAAGGAACACGTAGGTGATGACAAGAAATTCGTCAGCGTGGCTGATGCAATTAGGACCGCATGCAGAAAATTGCTGGACCAACTTGATGATATTGACACAAGAAGGGGTAGGATGGGTGACTGAATGGCGAGTATGAAAGATGCAATGGACGCTGTCGAGACTCTTGTGAGGTACATCGAAGACTCCCCCGGGGAGTTTAGAGAGGGGCTCCGTGACACGCCAAGTAGGGTAGTGAAGTCGTTTGACGAGATATTCTCTGGCTACTCAATGGATTCAGGCAAGATACTCGAATCCACATTCAATGCTGAGGGATATGATGGCATAGTACTCCTTAGGGATATTGAGTTCCATAGTACATGTGAGCATCACCTACAGCCATTCTCAGGACGTGCTCACATTGCATATATCCCAGTCGACAGGATCATTGGCATCAGTAAGTTAGCTAGGCTACTCGACATGCATGCTAAGAGGCTTCAGAACCAAGAGAGGATAACGAAGGGAATAACCGACGATTTGATGACTCACCTGGACCCGAAGGGTTGCGCTGCTATCATCGAAGCGCAGCACGGTTGTATGAGATGCAGGGGAGTCCAGAAACAAAACTCTGTGATGACGACTAGTTCGATGAGAGGGGCGTTCTTCGACAAGGCAGAGGCCCGCTCGGAGTTAATGCAACTAATCAGTAGTCCTACATTGAAGGGGTAGGTATGGAAATATATCCAATCGTAGAGATTTTCCACTCTGTTCAGGGAGAGGGTTTCCATAGTGGAATCCCCCATGTCTTCGTGAGATTTGGGAACTGCAATCTCAGGTGCGAGTGGTGCGACACGGACTTTCTAGTATTCGAGGAGAGGGGACTGGACTCGATCGTAGAAGAGGTCCTATCTTATGGGTGCGACAGGGTGATCTTCACTGGTGGTGAACCAGCCATGCAAGATTTAGCGACCATAGGGAATAGACTCAAGGAGCATGGAATACATCTCTCGATTGAAACAAATGGAACAATTCAAGTTGATCCTGTGATTGACTGGATATGCGTGAGCCCGAAAGATCAGATCTACCCTAATGTCGCTATAAGACAGATAACTGGAGACGAATTGAAGGTCGTATACTGCGGGCAATCACTTGACATATATGATGAGTTGAAAGAGGGATTTTCGCATCATTTCATTCAGCCATGCTACATCGATACTGAATCTGTGGAGCAGAACGGTAGAAATTTTCAGATGGTTGAGAAGTTGGTGAAGGATAACACAGGATGGAGGCTTAGCCTGCAGACCCACAAGTGGATGGGGGTGCTATAATCAGATCAGTTATGGCATTCTCTGGGGGGATGGATAGCACTGGCTTGCTGCTACGCCTGTTATCGGACGGATACAAGGTTAGCTGTATTTCCTATGATTACGGACAGAAGCATAGAGTAGAGTTAGAGAGGGCGGAGAAAAACATCGCTTACCTTTCATCTTGCGGTATATCAGTAGAACACAGGGTAGTCGATCTAAGGTCGGCAATGGCTATCTTCCATTCCGCGCTAACATCCGAAGGTTATGATGTCCCCGAGGGACACTATGAGGAGGAGCAAATGAAGGCCACTGTGGTCCCAAATAGGAACGCCATATTCACATCGATATTGTATGGATACGCACTTAGCATCTCAATGAGAGAGGACTCCGACGTAGAAATTGGCCTGGGGGTACATTCGGGCGATCACGCAATATACCCAGATTGTAGGCCAGAGTTCTACAAATCGATCACAGAGTCATTCGCATTGGGGAACTGGGATGCCCAGAGGATTTCCATGAAGCTCCCCTACATTGACGCTGACAAGGAAGCTATACTAAGGGATTCTTTGAGGTCATGCGAGACCCTGGGACTTGACTTCGACACTGTATTCAGAAACACGAACACGTCATACAACCCAGACTCAGAAGGAAGGTCGTCCGGAACTAGTGGTGCAGACGTCGAAAGGATACTGGCATTCCATGCTATAGGGCGCGAGGACCCTGTCCAGTACATCGATACATGGGGAGAGGTTCTGAAGGGCGCTCTAAAGGCCCAATTGAGGCATCATGTCATGAAGGGGAACGGGACAGAAAGGCCATTCACTGGCGAGCATGACAAAAATTTCGATGATGGCACATATTTCTGTGCTGGATGCGGTAAGAAGCTCTTCATGTCAGACTCCAAGTTCGACTCTGGTTGTGGATGGCCAGCATTCTCGAGGGAAGCCGATGGGGCTGACATCAGGCAACGGCAGGACATTTCCCACGGGATGAATAGGATCGAGGTTAGGTGCAGTGGATGTGACTCGCACCTCGGCCATCTTTTCCACGAGAGTAGGGGCGCTAGATACTGCATCAACTCAGTTTGCTTGGATTTTGAGGGTAATTAAGATGACAATGAGAATAAGGAGATGGATTGAGACGGACACCGGCCACAGAGTGCCTAATCACAAGAGCATGTGCCGGAACATGCATGGCCATAGGTACAGATGGGAAGCTGAGCTGGAAGGAGATGTGGTATCCGAGGAAGGATCTTCCGATGAGGGGATGCTGATGGACTTCTCGGACGTTTCACAGATACTCAAGAAGCACATTCACGATGTAGTTGACCACTCTTTCATTGTATACGATGGCGATGAGGCTGCCATTCGAGCATTATCCCATATGCAGAACGGACATAGGACCCTAGTCGTCCCATTCATCCCAACCGCAGAGAACCTGGCTAAATGGGCCTTTAATGTGGTTGATGAACACATAACATCGATTTATGGAAATGACCTCAGATTATACGCCTTCCACGTTAGGGAGACGCCGAAGTCATTAGCGAGTTGGTATGGCGAACAATAGACTAAGGTGATTCTATGGCGAATATAATGGAAAACAAACCGTTCTTGCTCATCGTAGCTATTATGCAGCCATTACTTTACTTCATTTCACTGGAGTATTTTGGTCAGATTGTCGCCATAGCGATTCCTTGGTCGGTTCTGATTTTGTTCCTCATCTGGCTTTGGGCTTCGGGGAAGAATCCCTTTGCAAGTGATGAAGAAGAGTGAACGGCATCAATTACCCTAGCCTAGTGTACACAAGGATAATTTCTTGATCAATCCATATTTTCATCAAAAAATAGATTTTTGATAATGTAGGATGAGACCAAGATAATCACAACACAGAGACAACACATCTCTAACCATTCAACGAAGAAGAAGGGACGGAGCATGAAATTTCATAGAGGGCGTTAGCCTTAATGATGGGGGCGTCATAATCCCTACGGAATATGCCGCATGTATCATAGAGAGACCTCTTGTCGGGAGATACGATGACCGAGCATGCCGAAGAATTTGCTCCCTTATGGTGGAAGCTCCGTTGGTACCACGATGCCAAGTTCGAGAATAAATTGATCGAGGCGATCCGGGCGAAGGATAAGCCAAGCACAGGGACCGTCTACAGGATATTCCTCTTTGTATGCGGTATCTTGTTCTTCTTTGCTGGCTGGATAATGTGGAACATCGCACTTCCAGCTGAGGGTGAATCTGGCACCGTAGGGATGAATTTGAAGACGCCTTTGTTTTTCATTGGTCTCTTTGTTCAGCTCATCCTCGGCCCATATTTCGCTTTCATATCAATATCGAATGATGGACGACTCTCTCCTTTGGTTCCAAAAGCACAACTAGAGTACTTCCGCCTGAAAGGCGCCATTTCGGACAAGGATATCAACGATCACTACTGGGCTGTGCTCAGGGATCCAGCCCATGAGCACCATAACGAAATCATCAGGTACAAGTGGATGGATAGAATTCGATGGAAGCACCACCCTTCTGATTTCTTTGGATATGTGAAGTTAACGAAAGAATCTGGCGAGACAAGCGACGGCCTTCTTGTCCCAAAAAGCTCTGCCGCATTCCGTAATTCTAATTTCACTATAGGTGAAAATGGAGAACCTCTGTTCGAGGGGCCAACACATCCACTCAAACGCATACTAACCTTGCCAATGTTCCTTTTCATTTTTTTATTGCTGTCGTTTCCAATTGCTGTCATAAATACCATTATTTCTATTACTAACAAAGATTGGGAAATTTTGTTCCAAATTTCCATTAGTTTCTTGTTGTTGATTCTTCTTGGCCACTACCTGATTAGGCGCAATACCGACCTAATCAATGCTGATACTGATGCTGATGTGAGCCTTGAGGATTTGGAGGAGAGATTGAGGCTCTTGTCCGAGAGATACGTAACCATTCCTAAATCTGTTGAGGGATGACAGTTCACAGTAATCCGTACCCTCTGAGACCCCTCTGAGGGGCACGACAGGCCACGATATATTCAAACGAAATACCCTCCTATCCTGAGTCATGTTTGCCGGAATGACAAGACTGGATCGGATCATTCTCATCATAGCTATCGGAATCGGTACAATGGCTTTCTTGGCAGCGTATATTTCCGGCTTCATAGATTGAAGTGTAGG
>Ga0208764_10000453_pt1 | contig 26349 bp, 27 predicted proteins | sample ETNtaG_18_FD_185762 | JGI IMG/M metagenome (GOLD analysis project Ga0208764, IMG submission 185762) | Marine microbial and viral communities from oxygen minimum zone, Eastern Pacific Ocean - ETNP201302SV91 (SPAdes) (version 2) | ecosystem: Environmental > Aquatic > Marine > Oceanic ... | reverse complement strand
GAGCATACCATACTTTTCGGGTGCAGATTCGATGCTGAACCAAACACCATCTTCAGCGACATAGGCATGTTCCTTGTCGATCAGGGTTTGAACCATCTCGATGATTTCAGGCACCACTTCTGTGACGCGTGGATAGTGGTCAGCACGGAGAACATTCAGTTTGTCCATGGCGTTGTAGTAGTCTTCGATATTTCGGTTGGCAACCTCCAGGAAATCGATGCCTTCCTCACTGGCTGCGTTGATGATTTTGTCATCGATGTCGGTGAAGTTCTGGACATAAATCACAGTCCATCCGCTCGCTTCCAGCCAACGATGAATCAAATCGAAGGCGATGTAACATCGTGCGTGTCCAAGATGTGAGGGTGAGTATGGTGTGATGCCACAGACATACATGTCGACCTCGCCGGCACGAGCGGTTTCAAACGGTCGTTTCTCGCGTGTTCGCGTATCATACACGTGTAGTGCCATGGTTCACTCTCAACCCTGACTGTATGTGATTCCGAAGCCACCCCGGGGGTGATTCCAACTCACAGCCCCTTGATCGCACATGATGTAGCAGGTGCCACATTCGACGCAGTCCTCATACTGGAATTTCATTTCCTCAAGGCCTTGGTCACGGAAGTTGTAGCACTGTGCCGGGCAACCCCAGACACACATCATGTGGGTACAATCGTTGCACTTGCTGGTCTCTACGATAATGTGGGCATGCTCGTGCTCATCGACATTGTACCCAATCAGTCCCAAACCGTTCTTGATATCGTAGGTAAACAGACCCAATTTGATTGATTCAGACATCATAACACCTCAGAGTTTCCTTCCCGTCAACGCCAACTTCAACATGCCGAAGATACCCATCCCCTTCTTGTTTGCTTTGTTTTCTGCGCGCATTTCCTTGCGAACTTTGCGCAAAACCTTCTCTGCCGGAACTTTTTCTTCCCCGATTTCTCGGAAAACACGGTTGGCAGTCTTACCGACGAGTTCGGGAACCCAGGTGAAGTTCGCAGGATTGTTGAGGAATTTGGTCGCAGGCTCGAATCGCTTGAGATCACGGAAGATGTAACTGGATTTCAGCGACTTGGTGTAGGTCGCATCCAGCGCCTTGGCGCTGACATCGCCATTCGCCATGCACGCTGCGATTGCCTTGCCTGCCAATTTGCCGGAGTGAAGCGCGTTGTTCATGCCTTGAATCTGCATTCCATTGGCAAAGACCAACCCAGCAGCATCGCCGACAACAACCGCACCATCGCGGGTGAATCTGTGAGGCATACGGTGTAGTCCATATTCTGGGCAGAGATGGCCCCCATACTCGATGGCCTCTCCACCCTCAATGAGTGCGGCAATGGCTGGTTGTGCCTTGAATGCTTGATACAAATCGTAAGTGTGCAACCCCTCGGGTAGGGATTTCAGTTGCACGATGATTCCACACGACACAGTATCTCTGTTGGTGTAGAAGAATCCACCACAACGAGGATACAATCCTTTGGTGTTGGGATATTTCTCCCACGCCTCATGACTCATGTCTCTGTAAAGGGAAAGTGCCAACTCCATCGCCATTCCACTGGGTGGCCTTTCGTCGTCTCCGGCAAAACAGTTGAAGCGTTCATCAATCCGCTCTTTACCAAGATGGATTACTTCCTTGACACCCAACAGCATGTCATCCTTCGATTGAGCATGTAGCATTGAATCAAAGTGATAACCACGTGTGAGCACGGAGTTACTACCTTCAGCGATTACGACGACCTTGCTGGTCATGATCTCGCCATCTTGGACAATCCCGCTGATGGTGCCATTGCGGATTTTATCAACCAGTTCCTTGGGTAGGTTATCGACTTTCCATTTCTGTGCCGCACCTTTGCCACTGTCTTCAGCAGGGTCGGTAAGGTCACGAGCATCATACGAATCATGATCCAGACCATCGATGTGCAACTGATCAATCTTCATTCCACCCATGACAAAGATTCCAGCCTCTTCCATCTTCTCTGCCATCCAAGCATCTGCTTTGGCACGAAGTACAGACCAGGAGGAACGCTGACTCGGTTCTTCAGTACCACCTGTTCCATCCCATGAAGCAAATCGCCCCTCTACAAACAAGGCATCCTCGTTGTTCAGGAATCCAACCTTCTTGTGATTAATACAGCGTTCGATGCCAGGGCAATCCATTTCCCAGTTGCCAAGATATTCTTCAAAATCATCGAGTTCTCTACCCCAAAGAATCCCACCGGTGAGGTTCTTGCTACCGATGGGTTCACCTCGGTCGACAATGAGAATCCGGTCACCTTCAATCCCCTCTTTGAGCAATTGGAAGGCGGTGGCAGCTCCGGCGAATCCCGCTCCGATGATGATGACATCAAAGTCGGTCTCTTCGTCCATAGTCTCGCCTCGGCAATGGCGCCTAAATACGACCTGTCCTTGAACTTGTTCTCGCACGCGCACACGAGAGATACCGATATGAGGTTCCACTACCACGCGCAGTCATGGTCCTCTCCAGCGCACCCGGGAAGTGCATTCTCTTTGGAGAGCACGCGGTTGTCTATGGGCAACCGGCAGTCGCGGTCGCCATCGATGCTCGGATTCAGGTTTCATTAGAGGAATCCGATTCGGGCTGGCTCATCGATGGGATGTCTTTCGATAAACAACGCCACCCCCATCTGGATGCGATGCTCAAGCGGATGTGGACTGGTGATGGTGGACGTCCCCTTTCAGTCAACATCGAGAGCGAATTGTTTGGAGCAGCCGGTCTCGGTTCAAGTGCAGCAATCTGTTCAGCGGTTGCCGCCGGACTTCTGAACCTCCGAGGTACTCCAGCGGATGAGTTGCCTCTTTCCGGTATCGCCACTACAGCCCATCTCGCTGAAGCCGAGGCACAGGGTGGCCGGGCAAGTCCAATCGATACCAGCACCGCAACTCTGGGTGGAGCAGTTTTGGTTTCTGACAAAAAGGAAACTCTGGCCGATTGGCAATACACTCGAGATTTACGTATTGATGGTCAACGAAGGACATGGGAGGTTCACAAGGTGGAATTACCCCAATCAATTTCCGAAGCAAGTTTGGTGATTGGATTTTCTGGACGACCGGGTCCCACGGCACAGATGGTGGCCAAGGTTGCAGCATTACTCTCAAATGAGCCGGAGCGGATGGCCGACATCGAACGAATTGGAAACGTGACCCGGGCTGGAACCACCGCATTGTCTCTAGGCAATCTACAGGCGGTTGGAATTGCCATGAATGAGTGTCATCGATTGTTGCAGGGATTGGGTGTATCGGATGATGATTTGGATCGCATGGTCGATGCAGCATTGCCCTCAAGCCTTGGAGCAAAACTCACAGGTGCTGGAGGCGGTGGATGCATGATTGCCCTCACTACCGAGCCACGCAGAACAGCAGAGGAAATTGAGTTGGTTGGGGGACGAACAATGGTCTCACGACTTGGGGCACCCGGTGTACGCATTGAAACGAGTGATTGAGACTCAATTTCCAGATTTTTCATTATAAGCGGGTCCGGGTGCTGCTTTAAATAGGGGCTTTGATACGGCGGGCCATGGCAACAAGTGATGAAGATCGTCTAACAGTAGTGAATGTAGTCGCCTCTACCCGCGTGGCAGAGGAATTGGATCTCCCTGATATCGCAATTCAGTTGAATTGTGAGTACGAACCAGAACAATTCCCTGGTGTCGTTTATCGTGTGGTCGACCCAAAGTTGGCCATCCTTATGTTCCGCTCCGGTCGTGCTGTTTGCACCGGTGGAAAGAACGAGGACAACATTCACACTGGAATCGAGCGCATGATTGGTGACTTGCGAGCTGCAGGTATCGAGACGTGGGACCTCAAAGATGTCACCATCGAGGTGCAGAACATGGTTGCAACCTACGCACTCCATTATCCAGAAGACTACGATGGCAAGGACAAGTGGACTGGCGAGCCTCAAGCGGGCGAACCTCGAAAACTCAATCTGAACCATCTGACCTTCCACCTTCCATTCGACAAGGTGGAATACGAACCCGAGCAGTTCCCTGGTTTGATTTACCGCCTCGATTATCCAAAGGTTGTCTGTCTGATTTTCGGCAGTGGCAAGATGGTAATCACCGGCGCACGACACAAGGATGAGATTCTTGAGGCCGTTGAAATCATTCAGGACGAACTCGCTGACCTCCTGTGAGGCCTGAAGATGACCGACGTCGTCGGTCCGATTCGCTTAGCGCTAGCCAAAGCAGTCTACATTCTGCATGTCGGTGTCACCTTTTTCGTACCTTGGGGCTGGCTATTGCCATGGCCTGAAGCATGGTGGTTCGGTCTATTCTTTATCCCAGCAATGTTGATTCATTGGAAGACAGCAGATGTTTGCATTCTTTCGACCATCGAAATGAAGTTACGAGGCCATCCTAAGGCTGGAACCCCTGGCCAAGGTGGATTCATCCAACGGATGGGCGCGCTCGTCGGGTGGCACATGAGTGATGTGACCGCAGCCAATCTCGGTTGGGGCCTATCTTACATGGGGTTGGCACTGTGTGTATTGCGATTGTATCTAGGCGACCACCTCCCTTGGTGAGTTTATGTGGCGTTGGATAGCCGCAAAATGCGTACGGTTAAGCCATCTTTTTGTGATGCTTTTTTTGATGTTAGGGTGGGCATTACCTTGGCCAGTTGCATGGTGGGTTCATGCGATTCTAACTCCCCTCACGAGGTTGCATTGGCGGTTCAATCAACGCACCTGTATTTTCACCACTTGGGAACATCGCTTGTTACAAAACGATCACCTTGAGGAGCATGAAGAAGGTTGGTTTGTCAAGGAAGTCACCGAGGCGATTACTGGCTGGAGGCCACCCACACGGTTGACAAGAAATGCCATGTTGATTTGGATGTGGGCGACCACTTTCATCTCCATAACCCGCATTGCGCTCAATTGAATAGGGGTCTCCTCTCTGGTCACCCTATGGGTGACCATTCACGACTTGTGCCGACCAGCCTCGTGCTGCTACTAATTTTTTCAATTCTGGTGCCACTTTCGCAACCACAAAGTACACCTGTTTTGGAACCCGAATCCTCTCTAAATTTGGTCTCAACGAAGAGTGGTACACTGATTGATGTCGCCGATTGGCGAATTGGTGATGAATGGATTTACGATGCAGAGTTTGACGTTGAAGATTTGGTTGTTGGCGGCGCTCCTGGCTCACAAGTTGGTATTTTGACCGGCCAACTCACTCGCGAAGTGGTCGACATTAGAATCGAAACAATCAACAATGTATCGACGCTTGTCTACGACCTTGATTCGTCTGGGACATTCAATTACAATGGAGCCACCATCGTTGCTTCTGGATTCAATGTTGGCGGCGATCTCGAAGTTGAACTGGAGATGGAGGAAGTCATTCGGGCTTCCGACCTCGGTCAGATTACTTACAACATGAACCTAGATGTGGATTTCAACAATATTGGCTTCCCGGCTAGTTTGGTTGTGGGTAGCAGCCTTGATTTGGCAACACTCAGTATCGATACAGATTATTCACCACCCAAGGAAATTTACGACTTCCCTATGAATGTCGGTGAAATCTGGGACGCGGAAACCACCACCTCAACCACATGGTCAGGTGATGTATACGACAATTTATTCGAGTTGCCTGAAGATAGTGAGGAATCGACTACAGAACGCTTTGAAATCGTCGGTTCAGGTGATCCAGGTGTGGCCTATACAGGGTGCTCAAATGCTTACAATGTCACAGCATACAACGCCAGTTCAGGCAACATCAATGGATATCGATGGTGGTGTGACAATGCGCGCAACGATGCATGGTGGCATCAGGGCATCGATGTGGGTGCAGATATTGATTTCAGATTGAATCAGTATAATCCCGTAGCCCGCAACCACGAAATCGACGTCGATCTCTCCTTCCCGGCTTGGCCTTTGGATTTAGATCTCGGAGTTTGGGTGAATGTTTCCGATAGCAATGGACAACCTGTGGCCAACCAAGATGTTGAGTTTGCATACGAGGTTGAAGAAGACATTCGAATCGTGACTACCGCAGCCAATGGTAGTGCCTACCTTCAGTTCGACACAGGTCATACGCTGGATTCATCTCCAACCAACTTTGATTATGCCAGTCATGGCGTGATTGCGTGGATTGACTCGACTGACGAAATCGGTGTATCCACCCTTACATTAGACGAGAATCTGGTTGAGGTCGACCTTGCAGCTGTCAGTACGGGTGTCTCGGTTTCACGTCTGCGCGATGGAGTATCCCAACAATTGAATTCGTTGACAGGATATTATGCAATTCCCGGAGACGAACTGACATTCAGTGTACCTGTACAGAACCGCGGAATTCTTCCCTCGCCGACGACGATTCTAGAGATACAAGCACCCGATGGTTCGTCGAGTCAGGTCAACGTTCCATCCCTGTCCGCGTTGGGTGTATTCACTGCCGAAATTGCCTGGACCGTCCCTCCATCACAATCTGTGGGAGACGTTCAGGTATTGTTCACCGTTGACCCGAATGAAGATGTAACTCAAGATGCGGACAGGTCAAACAACCAAGGGACGTTCACCCTCTTTGTCGGTCGCTTGCCAACGGCTGCAATCGGCAGCATGGTTCCAAAATTGACCTTTGAAACGATTGTCGTCGATGCCTCCTCCTCAATCGACCCCGATGGAGGGGCAGTTCTGTGCCTGTTTGATGTGGAATTGGAGAATGGTTCAGTAGAATCCAGTGTCGGTGAGAATTGTATGATTGAAAATACATGGGAAGATGATGGCGAGTATGTCGTCAACCTCACCGTCGTCGATGACGAGAATGATATTGATCGAACCTCGGTCTTGGTCGTCGTTAACAATCGACCCGCCGTCGTCAATCTTGGATTCAGTACCTCAAGTGTACAGGTGGGCCAATCCGTGACGTTCAACGCCTATGATCGCAGTGACATCGACACGGTCACACCTGAAGCTCCCATCGACATGCTATGGCTTCCACCCGAAGCCCCAAACGGGGATCCATACACCTGTTCGCAGGGCTTGATTACCCAAGCCTGCACGGTCATTCCCGAAGTTGAAGGGCAATTCACAATGAGTTTCCGCGCAGTGGATGATGACTTTGCCGTGACAACCGTCAGTACCAGTGTCACCGTGACCAACATCGCACCTTACAACGGCTCAATCGAGTTGAGGGATGCTGAAACAGGCGAACCGATTCCAAAAGACAGTCAAGGCTTCGTTTGGATTGTAGATGAAGATCAAGTGGTTGAATTGGTCGGCGCAGTCGAAGATTCACCCAACGACTTGCCGACCATGCGCTGGGAATGGCAACCAGACGTCGACGTGAACCCAAGTTGGTTTGAGTCGACGGTTGGGCCGACTTCAGTGGTCCCAGTATCTTGGGCTGACTCCGATACCGACCCCAACCTCATCGGGATGCAGAACATGCGAACAATCACTCTGCAAATTTTTGATGATGATGATGAGACGACCGGCACCATCACGGCTTATCTCAGAGTAAACAACGTGCTACCGTCGATTACGACCTTTGAGGAACCACTCCCACTTTGGGAAGATCAACCGGCACTCTATACTGCTGAATACAGCGACTCTTCGAGTGATGTCGACGGTTTAGTCGCTTGCTGGGACCTTGACCCATACGCGAATTTGGATAATGAAGGTAGTTCAGATGATGATTGTGATATCACCGGTCCATCTATTGAGGGCCATGCATGGTCGAGTTCGGGGACGTATCTTGCCACCTTCCATGTGACTGACGATGATGGTGCAAGCACATCTCAGACCGTGAATTTCACCGTCCGAAACCGTGCGCCTGTAGCAGATATTTGGATTAGCAATACAGTGCCAAAGGCTGACGTTATGTTTGGCCTTTCAGGTAATCTAACCACCGATACAGCAACAGATCTACCCGATTTGAAGTATGAATGGGACCTTGATCTCTCAGTGGATACGGATGGGGATGGAGATTCAACCAACGACATCAATGAAGATGAGATGGAAATCTGGATTACATTCGAAGAACCTGGCGAACGAGTCATTCGGTTGACAGTCATCGATGATGATGGTTCAACCTCAACCAAGGACTACACAATTACAGTGATGGAGGGCGACAGTAGTCTCTTCTCCTTCTTTGGAGGCGGTGGTATGGTCTCATCCATTGTCATCATTCTATTATTGGTCTTGGCCGGTCTTCTCAGCGTTCTCGCTTGGACGTCGATTCGAGGGCGCACCGAGGGCGATCCTTGGGATCAAATTTCACCGATGAGTTTGGAGGTCGAACAAGAAGCCCCAATGGCTGCACCTCCATCGGATATGTTTGCTGCACCCGCAGCTCAACCTGCGGCCGCACCTGCCCCTGCACCCGAACCTGTAGCCAGTGGCCCCCCACCCGTTCCTGCTGAAGGTCTCCCTCCAGGATGGACCATGGAGCAATGGAATCACTACGGAGCACAATGGTTGGCACAACAAGCCGAAGCACAACCGGCACCGGCCCCAAATCCAGTTGTTGAAAACCCGTTTTCGGCCCCCACTTCAGCCGAAGATGACTTGGACCTCGACTTCTGAGCCGGGACCATGCGGCGACGCTTGTACAACCTGTTCGGCCTTCCGGATTTGCCCGAGGGCGAACCCGTTGAGGAAATAATCGAACCTGAGATTGTGCTTGAAGAAGGCGAGCCAATTCACATTCCCAAACCCGTTCGAAAGACGGTGAGAAAACCTGTTAGGGATTTGCACTTCCACGATTTAGGATCAAAGCGTTGGTTGGAATGGTCCATCGCCCAACAGGGCCTTCCGAGACGGGGCCTTCGCTATATCCACCCCGATGAAATGCACAGATTGCCATTGGAGGCAATTTCCACGCGTCTTCATCAGGGCGATATTTGCCTTGTTGATTTGAGTAGTCTTGCCCACATGGATAGTCAACGAAGCGCACTGGCGCGTCAAGTGCAGGATATGGCCAATTACGGTGGACTTCCAGTATTCGCGCTGGACGATTCCAATCGACTCTTACTCATCCCAGGTAGAGGTTCTCGAATCGACACAGAGACGCATGAGTTGGGTGGCAACTCGATCTTAGATTAGTCTCTATGACTTCGAACTTCAAATGACCATGCCGAACCATCAGGTCCACTCGTGATTCGGTCCCAACCGAATTGTGTCAATAGTGGGCGCCAAGTTTCAGCATCGGGTGGCATCTGTCGTTTCGTGCCAATATCTGGACGTAGAATATTGCGCACTCGTAAGATGGCCAACGTCGCAACAGCATCGGGCAGCGGATGTAGTTCAGCCAATTCACATTCTAGCACAGCTGCAGAAATCGGATGATAGGGCGGGAATTCATTGGGAGATTCGATCGGGTCAGAAAGACCACCCCATTCACTACGTTCAGGTGCCATCGGTTCTGCGGTTTGGTTGACCAATAGTGAAGCATCCCACGTCCCAGGGAGTATCATGGCACTGATCTTTGAACCATTTTGTAGATTGACGAGTGTATCTCGAGGTCGACCTGAACGATCTTGACTTAACGAAATACCGAGTAGTGGTGGTGTGTTTGCCAGAACGGAGACACTGGTGACCGGGCAGAGATTCTTGACACCATCTTCGCTTATCGTCGACAATAGCAATACTGGACGAGGTGCGACCAATGTCGATAACCACGCGGCCCTTTCTGGATGTTCGAGTGAGTCAATGTCCACATTACGGACATCATCATTCATCGGTTCTCCCAGAAATGTGGGTCGCTTTCGTCCGGCTTCTCCGTCGCTTTCGAACCAATCATCCAACTCACCTCTTTCAACTTCTGAAAGCGCATAAGCGGTGAAATCTCGATAGGCAGCCCATCGCTCAATTTCAGTGGCATCCTCATCTCGATCTTTCTTTCGATTAATACTCGAGTCCGCATAGAGGACACAACGCCTCAAGAAATCGCAAACCGCTTCCTTACTCATGTGCTCAACCCTCACTCGCCCTGTCGCCGCATTTCATATTCATCCCGTGTAGAGTGAAAACGAGCCGGATTGCCTGCCCAAACTTCACCTGATGGCAAATTCTTGGTCAGAATTGATCCTGCCGCAAGGACCGCATTTTCGTGAACGATAAGCCCTGGCAATACGGTGGCACCTCCGCCGATGACTACTCCATCTTCAAGGGTCACGGGTTCCCAAAGGTCAGGGTTACCACTCGGCGGGTACTTGTCGTTCAAGATTGTCGCATTGGGTCCGATGAAAACATTGTCACCGAGGTTTGAGAGGTCTGCCACATAGGCACCCCCTTGGATCCTCGTCCCATCCCCTAGAGACACATTACGCCCTACATGTGCCAGACAACCGATGCTCACGTTTGAGCCGATTTGACAATCTTTGCCGATGTAACAAGGGGCCCACGCGACCGAACCATTCGGCAGGTCGATTCGTTCCCCTCCTACCATCATTTTCACTCCAACTCAAGGTGGGCTAGGATTCGAGCGACATGTCCCTTTGCTTTGACACCATATTTTGCCAAAGAAAGTGTCCCATCCGCTTCGATAACAAATGTTGAACGCGAGATACCCATGTATGTTCGGCCGTAGTTTTTCTTTTCTCTCCAAACCCCATATAGTTCCAGTAGTTCACCTTCTGTATCCAATAACAATGGAAAGTTCAGATCTTGCTTTTCAGTGAAATTCTGGTGTGATTTCGCACTATCCTTTGAAACGCCAAACACGGCTACATCCGCTGAACCCAGTGCAGCCATATTGTCGCGAAAATCGCAAGCTTGCGTCGTACATCCTGGTGTGGAATCCTTTGGATAGAAGTACATTACCACACGCTTCCCTGCTGCGAGCAGGTCGCTCAAATTCCAAACATTTCCTGCACCATCCTCGGCTGAAAACAGAGGTGCTTGCATACCGGCTTCCAATGTAACTTCATTGCCCATGCCGTGGCGAATCAATTCCTGCATTCAAACCCGACGATTGCCCCCGCTCTCATCTCGGATTCTCTTTTTTGTCGCGGTCCATGAACAAATTTGGCATTCCGACAAATCGTGATTTCTTGCAGGACAGTATTCTCTACCGAAGAAGATGATTTGCAAATGGCGTGTATTCCATGTTTCCTTGGGCCAAAGTTGTTTCAGGTCCCTCTCAGTCTGCTCGACATTTTTGGCCTTAGACAAACCCCAACGTGCTGCCAATCGATGAATATGGGTGTCGACTGGAAAGGCCGGAATACCATACCATTGCGCCATGACAACACTCGCGGTTTTGTGGCCGACACCGGCGAGACTTTCGAGATAATCCCAATCGGGTCGCATCCCTTCGCCTTCGATAATCTGCTCAGCCATCCTTCGCAAATTCTTGGCTTTGGTTGGGGCCAACCCTATCTCCCTGATTAACACTTGAATTTCATCAACTTCCAGGGTCGCCATCTCTTCTGGTGAGCTTGCTTTGGCAAAGAGTGCAGGTGTGACTTCGTTGACTTTTTTGTCAGTGGTTTGTGCCGAAAGCATCACCGCGACAAGAAGTGTGTAGGCGTTTGTATGACTCAATGGAACAGGTGTTTCAGGATACAATTCATCCAGAATTTGACCTATTTTCAGCGCCTTTTCGGCCCGGTTCATGTTTCCAGCTCCACATCTGGTTCACCCCGAATACCCAACCAGATTCCGATGGCGATACAACCGAAGAAGGGGCCGTAACATGGAATCGACATCCAACCAGACCAAGTTTCCGGTTTTCCGACCAGAACCCAAGCAATCAGTGAGAGAATCGCTCCAGGGAACATCGCAAAAAGGCCGAATGCAATTGCTTTACCAACACCCATTATTCCTCACCCTTCGCGGCCCTGAGGCCCTTCTGAATCTGTAATTCAGCCCACCACAATCCAACCAGTGCAGCTACGGTGAGTCCAATCATCAAACCCACGGGGGACCGATCAGCACCCGTTCCATACCAGAGGAAGAGGAACATGAACCCTGCAATGGCCAACAAACCAAGTCGCAAGATGAGTGCTACAATTTGGGGCCGCATACAATCACCAGAGTAACTGTTCCAAGTCCGAGCCGCTACGGCAGTTGAGGATGTCGGTCTGTTCCAGCCAACCCTTCCTTGCAATTTGGGCACCAAACCAGACATCTTTGAGGCCTTGTGGACTATGTGCATCTGGATTGATTGAGATGGGGACACCCTGTTCTTTGGCATAGCGGCAGTATCTCCAATCCAAATCCAAGCGATAGGGACTCGCATTGATTTCAACAACCTTGAGTTCGCCTTCGGCATTCAGTTCACCCATCCGCCGCAGAACGGCATGTAGGTCGACAGCAAAACCATCCCGCCCTCCTAGAATTCGCCCTGTAGGGTGACCGAGAATTGTGAACGAAGGGTCTTCAATGGCCTTGATGAGAGTTTCAGTATTCACATCTTCATCGCGTTTCATCCATGTGGGCAACTGATGCACGCTTCCCACAACGTGGTCTAATATGCTCCGTTCATCATCGGAATAGTCCAGACTTCCATCCGGCAGAATGTCACATTCATTCCCATGGAATAAGCGGAAGTCCACACCTTTGTCAGACCAGTTTTCATTCAAGGCCTTAATTTCCGCAGATTGTGATACAAGCTCATCCGGGCTAAGCCCATTGGCGATTTGGAGAACCTGACTGTGGTCGGCGATGCCTAGAAACTCCCAACCCAAGTTCTGTGCGGCCTCGGCCATTTGGCTGAGTGTGGCCGTTCCGTCCGAAGCCGTAGTGTGGTTGTGAAAAGATCCTTTCAGCATAGATGCCTCCATCAAGCGGGGCAGTGTCCCAGCATCCGCAGATTCCATTTCGCCTGAATCTTCCCGCAATTCAGGAGGGACCCATTGCAATTCTAAGTGATCATAAATTTCTGATTCTTTTTCAGCGGGAAGTGAAAACTCAGCGGCCTCAATGCCCTTTAGATCACCCACGGCATCGACAGGAAACAGTCCGAATTCATTGAGTCGAAGGCCCCGGTCCAAAGCGCGTTGCCGCATTCGGACATTGTGCTCTTTTGAACCGGTAAAGTAAGCCAATGTGAAAGCAAAAACGTGAGGTGGCACAAGTCGAACTTGAGCATCGATGGTCGTATTGGATGCCATCTCTTCGTAGGCATCTCCACCCAAAGCCTCGAGAACACCTCCGTCAAGTCCCGATTCCATCACCTCGTCGGAGAAGAATTCGGTGCCGAGGATGATACTGACCTTGGATGAACCTGCACCCTTGACATCAGCGACACCAGGGAGTGAAACAATCTGCTCGGTCACCGTCTCGACATCTTCAGGCAATACAGCCGCAACGATATCAAGGTCGCCAATCGTTTCTTTTCGGCGGCGGGTTGAACCTGCCAACTGGGCCCTAGAAACGCCATCCATCGACGAGATTCTCGTTTCCAAAGCCTCGCCATACAGTAGACCAACATCGAGTCGCCTCCGACCAGAAAATCGCTTGAGGAGTTCGATTCCATCCAGCACCTTCCGCTCGGATTTTTCACCCATCCGATCCAATTCTTGAAGGTGACCACTTTCCCCTGCTACCTTCAGACGCTCAATCGAATCAATGCCCAATTCATCATGGAATTGTTTGATGCGTTTGGGTCCAAGTCCTGGGATGGCCAACATTTGGATAAGACCTGACGGGACACTCGTGTACAACCTCCCAATGTCGCCCCATGTTCCTTCAGTGAGTGCTTCGGTAATCAATCCGGCAATCCCTTTGCCAATTCCCTTTACATCCGTGAGACGACCTTCAGAGGTCACGGTCCACAGATCTTCTTCAAGCGCTCCGAGTGTCCTAGAAGCGTTCTGATAGGAACGAACACGGAAGGGATTCGCTCCCTTCAATTCCAGCAGAACAGCGACTTGTTCGAGGACCATTACAACGTTTGACTTTGAGTGATATGGGGGGCCATTGCGGCGAGGACGAGGAAGACTCCAACCTGCCACCTTCACCATGAAGGACAAGAATACACGGACGTTCTTGACTCTTGGCACAGGCTGAAGAGCCTCCTTGCCATGGAAGGGACATGGAGTCGGTGGAGACACTCAGCCAACTGCTCTGTGCTTCCACACTCATGCTCTGGGTTCTGATTGGGACATTTTCTCGCACCGATGAGTCGGAAAACCGTGCGCAATGGGCGATGTTTGTTCTATCTCTATCGGCGATGGTTTCCCTGATCGTCCTCGATGTTTCGGGTGGCAACCTATGGGGCTCGACCTATCTGCCCAAACCATTGGCCGTACTGTGCCTTGCGTTCGCCTTTTTGGCGCGCCTCAACATCAAAGGACGCAGCATCTCACAAGGGATGAACCCCCATCAAATCATGAAGGAAAATCGAGAAGCTGAAGATGAATGATTACTTCTGGCGATGAATGACGAATTCAGGACTTTCTGGGATTGAGTGTTCAATGTGGTGCTCGTGTTTTCCACCTCGACGGATTTCATCGAATCGCGCTTCTGTTTGCCGATCGCTCGTCTGTTTCTGGTGCATATTCCTATGCCACGCACGACGCGCGCGAGACACTCGCACACCACCGATGAGACAGAAACTGCCTATGAGTAAGATGAGTCCCGCTTGTATGCTGCTAATTTCCCATGGGGTATTTTCAGTGAGCCATTGGGCGAAATCGTCGAGCAAACGATTGATGAAAGAAATATCCGGGGGGCTGCCGCCTTCGCTTTGGCTGTTCATCCCAGCCCATTCTTCTCCTGTGACTTCAATGGGTAAATCGACGGTGTGACCAGCCGAACTATTGGCCCGCGCAAAAATCCGCAACTGGGCCATTGCGATTCCTTCGGAGAGTCCTGACAACGTAACTTTCAGCTCCAGAACTTCGCCCGAGTTGATGTCATAATATGCGGGATCAAACTCATCCCGCAGGTGGGTATCATCTTCGACATCTATGAGTACATTTAGTGCGACAGGCCCCGCATTTCCAATTGTACAAGTGAATGTAACGGGTTCACCCAAGTCGAGGGTTGCTACAGGGGGATCGCACCCTGTTGAAAATACGGGTTCGTGAATGTCAGGGTTGTTTGGATAGGCATCCGCTCCATCCCAAACCGTGTAATTCTCGGTGGGATCGTCATATCCGTCCCCATCACTGTCCTCTGCCGAGGTAAATGGTGCGAGTAATAGTACAACAAAGACGGCAAAAATGGGCCGCCGCAAGGGATTCACTCCTCGGACTTGAGTTTGTCATCGATGAAGGCACGCATGTATTCTGGCAATTCTCCATTGACGAAGACGACATCGTTGACTTCTGGCAATTTCATCAGTGCATAGTAAATTTGCATGGCCGTCATCGGTGTACTGCTACATCCAGTACAACCGCCTTCCAATCCAATCATGATGATTCCATCCGTAGTATCGATGACATTGACCACGCCATCATGCGCATCAAGGATGGCCTGAACAGGTCCGACGCTTTCCAGAATCAACTGTTTGTCAACCGCTGCCATAGTGAGGTGGACGAGGCGGAGGGCTTTCAACCCGTTCCCCCTTACGGGCACTATGACGCGGGTAGTCCTCCTCGATCTTTTGGTGGAGCGGCCAGCCTTCGGACAAGGTGGTAATGCCGAAATAATGGCGCCCTTTGCACCGGCTGAATGTCTCTTACTGACGCCTCAATTGGAGAGTCGCGAAGCCTATCGGTCTGAGTGGGAGTCGAATGGAATCACCTATCGTCGTATCGACACTCCTGATTCAATCAAGGATCTCAATCCGGATGCAGTCATTTGTTCAGGTTCGCGAGCCAACGTCAGTATGTGGGAACCTTGGATGGATGATGCTGCAAGTGTGCTACAACAAGCAGTATCTGCAAGTATCCCAGTCCTAGGCATTTGCTTCGGTCATCAGTTGCTGTGCAAAGCACTTGGCGGCGAGGTCAAGAGATTAAAGGATCGAACCGATTCGGTATCGCCCTTGTTTTCCGTTGGCATGGATACGTTGCTGTCCCCCATTCAGATGGGCCTCTTTACCCATCAAGATCATGTTACTAAACTTCCACCTGGAACTCGAAGAATTATTTCGACCAGACACTGTGAAAATGCGGGAATGAGAGTTGCTGGGAAACCTGTTTGGGGTGTTCAATTTCACCCCGAGGCCAGTCGAACAGTGATCGAACAAGCACATGCTGATGGCGACATGAGCGATGCAGAATTGGCCGCTTTCGAGGAAGAACACGATGGCGACGACCTGTTGACGGCTTTCGCACAACTTTGCATGCCCTGAAATGGCCCTTTAGGGCCATATTGACTTCCTTCTAGTATTATATGGAGGCCATCGGTCGGCCGCCCAACCAGAGGTGTATCCATGGACGGAGAACAAGTTGGAATGATTGGAATGGGCGCGGGTCTTTTTGGACTCGTTATCGCCTTTATGCTATACAGAAAAGTCGACTCGATCGAAATAAAAAATGAAACAGTTGCCAAAATCACCGGTCGAATTCAAGACGGTGCGATGGCATTCTTGTTTGCTGAATACAAGATGCTGTCAATGTTCATTGCAGCAGTTGCAGTCTTGCTTCTCCTCGGTGGTGAAGAGAATGGCCTTGGCTTCGAAACAATGGTCGCATTCATCATTGGTGCATTGTGCAGCGTCGCAGCAGGATTCTCCGGCATGCGTTCTGCGACCAGTGCAAATGGTCGAACAGCACAGGCCGCCGCAGATGGTGGTCAAGCTGAAGCCCTCACAACTTCCTACAATGGTGGAGCCGTCATGGGCCTTGCAGTCGGTGGATTGGGCTTGGCCGGCATCTCTCTGATGTACTACTTCACCCAAACTGACTTCTTGACTGTCGAGAACATCGCTGGGTTTGGAATGGGTGCCTCGTCCATCGCGCTCTTCGCGCGCGTGGGTGGTGGCATTTACACCAAGGCAGCCGATGTCGGTGCCGACCTTGTTGGTAAGGTCGAAGCGGGAATCCCTGAGGATGACCCGCGCAACCCTGGTGTCATCGCGGACAACGTCGGTGACAACGTGGGTGACGTTGCTGGAATGGGTGCTGATATCTTCGAGTCATTCGTTGGCAGCATCATTGCCGCAATGGTCATCGCAGCAGCCAGTACTGGACTTGGTGACGATTACCTGATGGTTCCAATCGTTCTCGCGATCGTCGGTTACATCGCATCGATTATCGGTGTATTCTCGATTAACGCAATGAAGAACATGGATGCTGGAGCTGCTCTACGCAATACGACCTTCATCGGTGCTGGTTTGTTCATCGCTGGCGGTTATTTCGCACTTGATTATCTTGAACTCGACACCACGGTCATCCAAGCCGTAGCCATCGGTTCAGTCGTTGGAATCCTAATTGGTCTCGTCACAGAGTATTACACTGGCATCGAAGACGTCTTCGGAATCAAGGTCAAGGCCATCCCATACATTGGTGAGGCGAGTAAGACAGGCAGTGCAACCAACGCCATCGCCGGTCTAGCGGTTGGAATGCAATCGGTTTTCGTCCCCGTTCTTCTGATGTCGGCTGGTATCTTTGGTGCCAACCACGTCATGGGTGGTGGCGAAGCAGGTCTCTACGGGATTGCAATGGCTGCCATGGGTATGCTGGGTACAGTTGGTGTCACCATGACGGTTGACGCATACGGACCCGTTGCAGACAACGCGGGTGGAATTGCTGAGATGTCAGGTCTAGGCAAGGATGTCCGAGATATCACAGACGGTCTCGATTCAATCGGTAACACAACTGCAGCAATCGGCAAAGGCTTCGCAATCGGTAGCGCAGCTTTGACCGCTCTCGCACTCTTTGCAGCATTCAAGACCAGTGCAGGTCTTGAGGCAGCAGATTTGAGCCTGACAGAACCAATGGTCGTCATCGGTCTTCTGATTGGTGCATCCCTCCCCTTCGTTGTCGCAGCCATGACAATGAAGTCTGTTGGTCGTGCGGCTGAAGCAATGATTGTCGAGATTCGCCGTCAATTCAAGGAAATTGATGGTCTACTCGAAGGACGTGAAGGCGTTGAACCCGACAGTGCAACCTGTGTGGACATCTCCACCAAGGCCGCTCTTCGTGAAATGATCATGCCTGGTGTCGTCGCGATCTCAAGCCCGGTCATCATCGGTGTTCTACTCGGTAGTGCTGCTCTCGGTGGCACCCTCGCAGGCGCAACAGCAACAGGTGTACTCATGGCTCTGTTCATGGCCAACGCTGGTGGTGCATGGGACAACGCCAAGAAGGCCATCGAGCAAGGTGAAATCGAAGGCGCTGCAAAGGGCGATGCCGCTCACAACGCTGCTGTGGTTGGCGATACAATCGGTGATCCCTTCAAGGATACAAGTGGCCCATCACTGAACATTCTCATCAAGTTGATGAGCATCGTCAGCGTTGTCATCGCAGGCCTCCTCACCAAAACTGGAGAACTCGGCGCACTTTGAGCAAGTGTGAAGAGAAACGCACGGTAAGGGTCCCACATGCGTGCCCCTATCATGGCCCTGCTGATGCTCAGCATCAGCCTCGCAGGATGCCTTGAGGGTGGCGATTCCACCAATCAAGGACCTGGTCATGCAGATCTTTCAACTCCGGCTGAATGGCAAATTGGTCAATGGTGGCTATACACGTTCTCCACGCCTGAATGGGAGGATGATTCTGCACGTCTCGTCGTTGCCGAAGATGATGCGGAAGACGGAACAGCATACATGCTGGCAATATCCAGTGAGCGCGAGGCAAAGCGTCACGCGGTGTTGAATCACAATCCCTTCCTCGGTCGAATCACCCATGACAATCTGTCAGCATTTGAGAATGGAGACCCTCAATCAGTTCTGAATTTCCCTCTCGATATCGGGAAGAGTTGGAGTTTCACACTTTTTGGAATTGATTGGAACACTGAAGTCATTGGCTCTTCAAATGGGAGGGCCACAATGACAGCCACCTCAACCGATGGCCAAATTCTAACCTATACCTACGATGGTTGGGCTGGATTCATCGGCACACTCGTATGGTATGATTCGCAAGACACACAACAACTTCGGATGGTTTTGACAGGCAATGGTTTTGATCACACAGGCAATGTCTGGTTCATACGAGCCGGCGATATCTTCGCTGAGACATGGGATCACGCTGCAGGCGCCCCCGATGTCGAAATCACGGATTCATTCTTTGTTGGAGATCATCCGAGCCAAGGCCCCTATGATCAGATGATTTACTGGCTCGATGCTGAGATGGGTGGTGGCCCCAGTAGCGGTACGCTCACACTGCGTGACCACCAATCTACCTCCATGCTTGGCCGTCAATGGGGTCAGAACGCCGAAGAATCAGGCAACCTCGGAACAATCCCTTACCCAAGTGGTGATTACACCCTCACCATCACCCAGTCTGGCGATTCCTACATCCGCTTGATTGTCGCAGGTGGCCTGACCAGTTCATGGGAACTCTGAGGGACTGAAATGGGTACATTGGTCATGCTTCATGGCCTGACCGGAACTCCTGAGATGATTCGCCCTCTCGGCGAGAGCCTATGCCCTGATGGTTGGAACCTTCTCTTACCTGAAGGCCCACTCGTTCATCCAAAGCGTGGTCGCGGCTGGTGGATTCGAGATGCCCCTCCAGAAGTCCCCCTCGATGAATCGACATTGATTCAAATCGCTGAGAGCCTCACATCGCTGGAACCACTAATTCCAGATGGACCGCTCATCGTAGGGGGGTTCAGTCAGGGCAGTGCCCTCGCTCAAGAATTACTCACTACAGGTTGTGGTCCCCGAATCCATGGTGTCATCGTCATTGGAGGTAAGAGTGCGAGGCCCGATATCCTGCACACACACCTCAAGCAATTGCCTCCCTCTCGACTGTTGTCGATGCATGGTGAATCCGATCATCTCGTCCCGTTATCCCAAGGCGATGAAACAGTCGACATCTTCCGTGAGGCCAATTGGGACATCACCGTGCTTCGTCACCAAAAGGGACACATGGTCAACCTCGCACAGCAGCAGGAACTGGTTGATTGGGTTCAGATGACTGCCAATATCGCAGACAACGGTTCATGAAGGTCCACTTGTTCCAACGACCATGAGCGACCGTGCAATGGCCCTATTGAATCGAGCCGATACCGATTTCTTCATCGTAAGTACGAATGTTTGTCCATATTGTTTCAAAGCCAAGCGATATCTCGATGGACAGAGACTTTCTTGGACAGAGGTCAATGTTCAGAATGACAGGCAATTGAGAATGGAATTTGTTGCGATGACCGGTCATCGAACAGTACCAGTTGTCTTCGACATTCGTGGGGACGAACCTATCTTTGTTGGTGGTTCGGACAATTTAGAGGAATACCTGTAATCAAACAAGTTCGACATCTGCCGAGATTTTTTCCGCTGTTGTTCCAAGAACACGCCTTGTTTCATCAGGGTCGATGAACATCACACAGACAATGATGAGCGATTCAAAAATGGCACTGAGCAGAATCAAGGATGAATAATCAAATCGATCTGCAAATACACTTGTCAAGCTGTATCCAATGACTGCTGACAAATTCATCATGGCCATGTATGCGGTGAATTGAGTCCCACCTACTTCTGGCCACGTGATTTTCATCATCAAAGAGAAGATGTTAATCGAAGCCATGCCCCAAATGAATGTGTGGATTGACCAGAGTGTAATCAAGAAAGTACTGTTGCTCCATAACGATTCAGTCAGACCCCAACAAATGGTAAGTAAGGTGCCGACCAATGCTGAATAAATGATGACTGATTTCCCACCAAATATCTTGGCCAATTGCCCACCTACAATATATCCAAGCATCATAACAATCAGCAACAATCCACCTTTTGTCGCATTGAATTTTGGTTCATCCCAGCCCAACTCTTGTACGAATAGAAGTGGCAGAACTGGGACCAAGAAGTACGATAATGAAATCGATAGACTGAGTACAATCCCTAGCCGAGTCGATCGCAAGGAGAAAGCCGTCCGTATATTTGCAAGAATTTGGGCGAAGTTTCTCTCGCCCCCAATGTCATCTGCAGACCATAATTCAAGTTCGGATTTCTGCCATGGGAATCGAATCTCACCCGGGCGCTCTGTCATCAATAGAGGTGCTAACATAATCAGCAAAAGAATTGGTATTTGGAGTAAAATAGCCCCTTTAATCCCAACGTATCCTATGATGGTGCCCAACCCAGCCCCACCGATCATACCTCCAACAATTTTCGAACTGAACATGTAACTGTTGACTTTCTCAAATTCATCGGGACGGAGGATATCGACAGCCAACGCATCGGTGCTAACATCTTGCAAGGAAGTGAAAATGTTGTACACAAGGAAAATACCCGCTACAGTTTTCAAACTTGAACTGGGGTCTGGGACCAATAGTATCAGGGACAGTGTAAGAATCATACCCGTCTCTGCGAACAAAATCCAAGGCCTCCGTCGTCCCATGGGGCGATATTGAAATCGATCAATTACCGGTCCCCACAAGAACTTGAACGTCCAAGGCAATGTCCCCATCAACAACAGTGTTGCGATCATTCCTGCCGAGACGCCTTCACCTGCGATGAACGTCACAAAGGTCACGGTGATGAATCCCCAAGGGATTCCCTGTGCAATATACAATACACAGAGAGTCAAAACTCTAGATTGGTAACTTTCCACCAATGTTCTTCCATCCGTTGAGGGGGACACCATTTCTTGTTGTGATTCTGGTTCTTCATCAATAATCAATCCCAATTGGAATTCATCCCTTCGCACAGAAATGAATCCAACTAACACCAGTAAGCCGATTAACCAAGGTAGTAGACAGATCATCGATATTTGTCCAGCTCCTGCAAATAATGTCTCTTGCTCCTCTTCACTTGATTCAGAAACTGAGGTATCCCAATCCCACCATACCATAGTGGCTACAACATCTAGACCCGTTTGCAAACCAGCTTCGACATTGTTTCTACCTCCAGCCATGGTATTGACAGTGGTTACCGAATCGGTCTGCGCATGCTTGGGCGTTTGCTCACAGGTATCACCCTCTTCGTGAATATACTGATGTTGCCCTCGAATCCAAGTTGCAGTGTGATTGTGCATGATGAAATTGTAGTGGTCCGAATTCCCCTTCGTGTCATCGATGACTCGAACCCATTCTTCGGGATGCGATAAGTTGGTATTGATTTCTTTCAGATGTGCTTGGAACCACTCAGCATTGGATTGCATCTCATCTGTCACTTCAAGACCTCTGTCTTCGTAATATGACCAATCATCGACAGGAGAGGTGAACATGTACAGGGTCCAGAAATCCTCATCACAACCAGACAATTGACTGGCCAAAGGTGTGGGTACTGGCCAATTTAGTGCAAACATGTCGAGGTTGACATAGGTGACATTTACATGTTCAGGGATTTGTTCTTGAACAAAGTGTAAACTCCCCATGCCGCCACTTTCGGGGCTATCAGTTCCTTGCCACTCTTCGTAATCCCACCATGCTAATTTCCAGGTGTGGAGTGGCGTTCCATTCCATTCTGAAAACGTTCTCGCCAGTTCCAACAAAGCACCTGAACCAGTTCCATCGTCATAGGCGCCACTACTGGTGCAAGTCGGATATGTTAGGCCGACCGCTGGCGGGGGTGAGTAACAAATCGCATCATGATGGGCACCGATAACTCGCCAATCATCCTCTAACGTACCATTGATGGTAACTACAATATTCTCACAGTTTTCGCAAAGCTGAGTCGTGAACGGCTGTCGCTCGACTTCATACCCCATCGATTCAAGCTCATTCGCGATCCAATCGCGGGCATTTTGATTCGCAGGAGTGTCAATTTTACGGTAACCAAATTCGGTCAATGAAACCATGTTATCGTATGCAGCACTGCCTTCAGGCCAAGCGGGCGGCTCTTCGATTTGGACTTCACTGGCCTCAAGATTCCCAGGTACACACACAGCCAGAAGTATGGTGAGGGCGAACAACGCGTTGCGCTGTAACCGACGAGACATCGTCACAGCGACCTATGGTAGTCATCTTGAGGCTTCGCCTCAAGCGGGTGCGCCCGTGCGAGGGTGAACCTGAAGGTCGGGGAGTGCTTCGGTAGTGCATGGCCGACTGGGTTGTACCCGAATCACGCACCCAACCCGTCAATCGTGGTGGGGCATTAAGGGCGGAAATGGAATCCCCAATCGATTCTCGAATCGCTGCTTGGTGGCTCACACAAGCGTCGTGGATGGTTCGCTTTCAGAATGGTCCACTGGTTCTCATCGATCCTTGGTGGAGGGACTTGTTTGCCGGCGATCGTTGGGGCAAACTCCTCGGTGAATTTCCACTTGAACCCGAAGAACACCCTGAGCCCGATTTGATTCTCTGCACACATTGGCACGACGATCACATTTGTCCAGAATCGATTCCTCGTTTGGCCACTCATTTCCCTTCGGTAAAATTCGTCGTACCGAATCGTTCAGTCAACCTCCTAACAGAGTGGGGTATTTCGGAGGATCGAATCATCCCGATGATGGGTTCCGATTCGACCACGGTTGGCGGTATCGAAATCCATGCTATCCCAGCCGCTCATGAAGAATTGGATATTACTGAAGATGGAGCTTGGTATCTCGGTTATGTGTTGAAGTTCAACAAATCCACAGTTCTGCACATGGGTGATAGCCGCCCGTATCCTGGTTGGCATTCAGCATTCCAAAATGCAGCAAATCACTATGATCTGATTTTTGCATGTATCAATGGCAATGACAATCTCAGGCACGACGAAGCAGTGGATTTGGCCATAGTATTAGAGCCCAAATTGATTGTCCCTATGCATTATGGAATGGACCCGGGTAACACGGTTGACCCCCAAATTTTCGCGGACGAAATATCCGATCGATTCCCCACACAATCCTATGTAATCCCTGAGGTTGGAGACCAAATACTCATTGATTGAAAATCGATTGAGCATACTCATATCCTATTGGTAGGCCCACATCAATATATGGTGTTTTTACAATAGAAGCGCGAAGATTTCCCGCTGAAGCTAAGATGCGCAATGCAGCCACCTCGTCATCAACAGCAACATCCCAGAATGCTTGTGTCCATATGGCTCGGCCCGTGACCCTGTATTCTCCAATTGGAAATACATCCTCTGGATTTTTTCCTGAAATGTCCTGTATTCTTCCCTCATTCAACTTGGTCACCCGGCCTGTATCACGGAGATGATCGGCCCATGGTGATTCGGTTTTGACAATTGCAAGCACACAATCACCTTGAAATTGATTACACAATATTTCTGACGGATTTGCTTCTGTGAACATTACATCAGGAAGGGCGATCAAGCAATCTGAATCTCCGGTTTGAATACGTGCACATCGAACGGCATCCACAAGTCCCCTCGGAGAGTCTTGGTGGACAACAAATACACCGCGATTTTCCAATGCTGCATCGATGGCCGGCTTGTTCGGAGAAGAAACGACGACAATATGTTCAATTCCTGTATCTTCAATCTCTTGAATGGTCCTTTCGAGCATCGATAAACCGCCTACTTCAACCAGTTCCTTACAGCCCAGTATAGCGTTTTCAGACATTCTAGTACCGAGACCAGCGGCTGGGATGATGGCCCATTTGACCCCATTTGCCCCCGCCATGAATCCCGCTTGGCGTCAACGGAATTAAGATACCCGTGAACTAGAGTCGGGCGTCATGCGACGAGGTGCCGAGGCCATCTTCTGTTCCATCCCTGCAAGGATTGGAATCCTCGGTAACCCCTCGGATGGGTACAATGGTCAGTGTATTTCTTCCCTCGCACGTAATTGGCGGGCGAGGTGCATACTGACACCACACGAGAACCGCTGGGACTTTTCCCTCAAGATTACTTGTGGTGATGAAAAGTTGGAATGCAAATCGCTTTCAGATTTAGCAGAAAACCCACCGGAACTTGGTGACGATGGCCTCTCACGTCTTGTTTTAGGGGCCCTCATCCATTTCCAGGAGGATTGTGTTGCCAGTGGATTGGCGATTGAGGCGAGTGGTTTCCAACTTGAACTCGATACAGATATTCCACGTCAAGTTGGTCTTGCAGGTTCTTCAGCCGTCATTACAGCAGTGATTCGTTGCATGTTAACCCATCATGGTCTGGGTACCGCTCTACCACCCCATGCGGTTGCAGATATGGTCCTCAAAGTCGAAACAGATCGACTGAATATCCATGGAGGCCTTCAGGACAGGCTCCCTCAGGCCTACAATCGGATGCTTCACATGGACTTCCGAGAGGAATTGATGATTGGTCGTGGATGGGGGGCTTACTCACACATGGAAGAATCTCTACTCCCCAAAATGTGGTTGGCACACGGTGGCGTCGGTCAAGAATCCGGTAAGGTTCACGCCGACATGCCCCGGAGATGGGCGGAACAAGAACCGGTCATGGTCCGTGTCATCAATGAACTCGCTTGGTGCGCACATCGCGGTAAGGAAGCCCTACTTGCGGGAGACATGGCTGCGCTTTCCTCTGAAATCAATCGAAATTTCGATTTGAGAACCGAACTATTCGGTGAAGAGGCCCTCGGAGAAAATCTCACACTGGTCAATTTGGCACGTGAACTTGGCTCGTGCGCAAAGCAGCCAGGCTCTGGAGGTGCGATAATTGGCATCATTCCTGACGACGACTTCATGGAGCGCGCGGAACCGGCCTTTGCTGAGCACGGCTGGAACCTCGTGGCTCTGGAGATGTAGGAATGCCCGATAATCGGATGCGAATTGCCTATGTTCATGACTCCCCTTTACACGAGAGTTTAGCGACAGATTATCGCGATTCTAACCGTTTAGCGAGTCTGGGATTTACCGATGTGGTCATCTCCGATCAAATGAGTGGTTGCCTCTTTGGAGTGACCCCTGAATTGATTCAGAGGATTGATTCTGCGATAGATTCCGGCCTGGATGTTTGGCTCATGGATGACCTATTCACCCTCCCTTCCGATTCTGAAGCAGGTTGTCCTGGTAGAGAAGACAGTTGGGAAATTACTGCAAACGCCATTCGAGAGGTGATTGAATCCGCCCCACAGATTCGCGGACTTGTTTTTCGATATGGTGAAACATTTGACAGTTCCATTACAGGTTTGAAGAGAGTAGATCTTCTTCGCTGCGAATGTATCGGCTGTTCCTCGATGGATGAGGTTACCCGCCGCCGCAAAGTGATTGAACTACTCGAGTCAGTGGTTTGCCGAGAGATGGGGAAGCGATGCATCCTGCGTCTCTGGGATCTTTCCGAAGAGGGTGTGCACGCGAATCGTATGCTTCAGTCCAAAGTGCTGAAAAAATGGGGTGGAGATCCTCGTTTCTTTGTCTCAGTCAAACACACGCTCACCGATTATTGGCGCCACCAACCTTGGAATCCATCCATCGCTGAAGAGGGCCCTGCCCGATTGATTGAGTTCCAATGCGAGCGTGAATACGAATTCATTGGCATGGTG
>Ga0208764_10000452_pt1 | contig 26364 bp, 25 predicted proteins | sample ETNtaG_18_FD_185762 | JGI IMG/M metagenome (GOLD analysis project Ga0208764, IMG submission 185762) | Marine microbial and viral communities from oxygen minimum zone, Eastern Pacific Ocean - ETNP201302SV91 (SPAdes) (version 2) | ecosystem: Environmental > Aquatic > Marine > Oceanic ... | reverse complement strand
TGTTGCTTTGGCCACTTTTTTAGCACCTAGGGAAGTAGCCACGCTTGTTATATCATCTAATTCAAGGTGTTGCCCAGCACTCAGCGACGTTGATAGAGAATCCGCACCAACAGTTTCAACAGCAATGACGGGAACAGTAGCCATATTATTTCTATACAAGCCCTCAATAATTCCACAGAATAAACCGCCACCACCTACTGATAGGACTACAACATCTGGAGAAAGTCCTGACTTTTTCACTTCATCTAAAATAGTAGCATGCCCCTTCCATAATAGAGAATCATCAAAAGGGTGAATATGGACACATTCAGAGTCAATCAACTTGAGGGAATAATCATGTGCTTCTTGCCAGGACCCCCCTCTAACAATTACTTCTGCATGCTCCTGTTTTATAGCTTCGATAGCATTTTCTGTTGTTGATTCTGGAACCACCACCACCACAGGAAGACCAAGTTGTCTTCCTGAGAACGCAACTGCAATACCTGCATTACCACCCGATGAGCTGACAAACTTCTTTGCTCCCCTTCGCAAGTATGTTTGGCATGCATATCCAATCCCTCTTAGTTTAAACGAACCAGAAGGCTGTAATGCTTCAAGTTTCAGCCAAACTTTCCCCTTAACTTTTTTTCCCAATGGTATCGATTCAATGAGCGGTGTCTCAATATGAAGTGTTTTCATGCTTTCCTATTTTTGATAATTTTTTTAAAAAAATGTCATGAAAAGTTAATAATTCGTGTTTTGTTATTAGAAATGGTTAACGTAGTGGTTCAGTTTAACAACCAAAAGATAAATTCCTAATACCAACAGTGAGTAAAATAATACTTTTCGGAAAGTAGTTTCAGGTAGCTTGCTACGAATTTTCTGTCCAATTACCATCCCCACAATAGCAGGAAATAGACATAAACATGATAGCAATCCGTTATTGAAAGACAAAAATTTATACTGTTGCAATGACATACCAAGTGCAAATGTTGATACCATAAATAACATCCCCATTGCTTGTATCAAAGCATCTCGCTTTAATTTAATCGCCTGTAGATACATTACACCCGGAACAGCAAAAGACCCCGTCATACCTGTGATAACACCGTTTATACATCCTAAAATCCCCCCAACCAATAATTCATTCCTAGCTTCTATAATAAACCTAAAGCCTGCTAAGTTGATAAGTGAATAAACAATAAGCACAACTCCAAGAAGAGCAGAAAGAAAGAAGATGTTGATACGAGTGAGAAATAAAGCTCCTATCCATATAGTTCCAGAAGCAAATAATAGCAATGGCCAAATACGGATTAAGGTAACTTTGAAGTTCCCACCGACACTGGCTTGCCAAATATTTGTAATTAGAGAAGGTACAAGCATTATCGACATTGCACTTGGTAAATCAATTGCTACAGTGAGTAATGCCAAACTAATCGATGGTAAACCAAGACCTAAAACTCCTTTTACTATGCCAGCAATTATAAAGACTCCAACAGCAATAATGATAGTATAAGAATCAATCATGTAAATTGTCCTTTTTGATCTACTAATGTTGTCAATGTATAGAGCAAAGTTACACTAGAGCATCTTGATTAATAATCAGTCACACTAATTTTTTTGCCTTTGATTCCACCAAACGCAGAGAAACAGGAATTCTTGTGTAAAACATCCACTGTCTCAAACCCAGAGTCTCTCATTAAATCTAGCTGAAAAACTACTGAACGTGGAGAGTCCTCCTGGTCAATATATTTAAATACTTTCTCCATATAATCATCTCCTCCTTTCGTTTTGAGATAATTACCATAGCGATTCCACATAAGCGTTTGGATATTAGAATCATCATGGCTTACAAGGTCTGTTACCCAAAATGATCCTCCTGGCTTTAATAATCGAAAAATCTTCTCAAAGACGTCTTTCCAGTCTTGATATTCTCTTAGATGATGGAGTACTGCAGCAGCAAGAATCACATCGTAACTCTCTTCATTAAGGTCTACAGTCCTAAAGTCTTCATGAAAAGTATTGATCTCACCTTGTGTCTCCTGAGAAACTCTTTCCTTTGCTCTTTCTAGCATATGCATACTGAGATCAACAAGGTCACAATCAAAACCAGTTCCATATTTTCTAAGGAGTTTTATTGTATTGTTACCTGCTCCGCAACCGATATCTAGAACTTTTAAAATAACGGGATTTGCTGAGATAGCTGCTTCGGTTATCAATTCCATCGAAAGAGATGCGTCTATAGTCGTAACTTGACCTGTATCAATATTTGAAAACCTTTCAACGTCTTTATCAAAACGCTTTTCAATATCTGATGTTGTAGATTTTTTATTTAAAGGTATGCTCATGTTTTCTTAAATAATAAATGAAAAAGTGTTTAAATTGGCTTTTATGCCAGACCTATAATAGAATTAGCATATAAATCTGGATTATGTCTAGATGTTTCTCTGAAATAATCGGCGCTAAATAAATACTATTTACTATTAAATCAATGATTTATCAAAAAAATTATGATTTTTTTTATTTCATTTAGTAAAGACCAATTAAACCGTAATCAAACTTAATCAATATTTACACAACCATATAATAAAAACCTGATGTTTCAGTACATTCCAGAAAGAATTATCATTGACAAGGCAGTTGTCGCAGAACCTCTGACTGAGCAAATTTGTGAACATTTTTCGGATATCCCAAGTAAAGTAGTAGAAAATTTCTCATGGCATCATGACGAGTTCGGAACTGACCCACTACGCAATCCACTCACAAAGGGTAAGAAGACCTTACATCTCAAGTATTTTAAAGGAAAATCAATAAAGGCTTGCCCGGGATTTTCAAATGAACTCGTCTGTTGTAATTATTTTACGCTGGATTTAATTGAAAACTGTCCATTTGAGTGTACATACTGTATCCTACAAGCATTTCTGAATAAACCTGTTATTACAATTCACGCAAATCTAGAAGAAATTCTGGAACAGGTAGGCCGGCTTACTTCCGATCAGCCAGGTACTTTGTTTCGTGTTGGAACAGGTGAACATTCAGACAGTCTCGCACTTGACCATATTTTAGGAATCAAAGCTCATGTAATCCGTTACTTTGCCAAACTGCCTAATGCTTTGCTTGAGCTTAAAACAAAATCAAAGCATGTTGACCATCTCCTTGATCTTCCGCATGGTGGAAAAACTGTAATTTCATGGTCTGTAAATCCAGAAATCATTGTTGAACAGGAAGAACATAAAACTGCAAGACTGACTGAACGACTGGAAGCAGCAAGAATGGCATCAGAGGCAGGATACAAAGTGGCATTTCATTTTGACCCAATGATCAACTATCCGGATTGGGAAAAAGGTTATCAGAATCTAGTTGATCAAATACTTGGCTCTGTTCCTCCGGATAGAATAGCCTGGATCAGTTTAGGAGCTTTACGCTATATCTCTTCGCTGAAAGCAGTTGTTGATGAACGCTTTCCAAACAGCAATATATTTTTAGGTGAGTTTGTTCCAGGAAAAGATGGAAAAATGCGATATTTAAGAAAAATACGCCAGCGCATGTTTCGGAATGTTCAACAGAGAATTAAAAAATTAGCACCTCGGATACCAACATATCTTTGTATGGAAAATAGTACAATCTGGGAAAAAACAATGGCTTACCAGCCCCAAAATGCTAGGGTCCTCGAAGACAAACTGGTAACCAGTCTCCCTGAACGTTTCCCAGTGGAGGCCTAATGTCAACTGTAAAACTGACAGATACCGTTGCTTTGTTTCCTCTGCACGGTACAATATTGCTCCCAGGTTCAGTTTTGCCATTGCATATTTTTGAATCTCGCTATCGTCAGATGGTAGAGCACGTTATGGAAAATGATGACCTACTGATTGGGATTATCCAACCTACAGCACAAGATTCTAAAAAGTTGTGCAAAATCGGCTGTGCTGGATCAATAGAACAGTCACAACAATTACCAAAAGGAAATTACCTGATTCAACTTCATGGTGAATCACGTTTTCATATTGTTGAAGAACTTGAAACAGATACTCCATATAGAATAGCAAAAGTTGCTTATACATCTTTCCCGCATGACAAGGAAGATTCCAAGCTTTCAAGAGATGCAGAACTTTTATATCAAAATTTCAGGGAATATTCTAAGAGAAATAAGTTGGAAATTGAATGGGATAAAATAGAAGATATCCCAGCAAATTACCTAGTCAATCTACTCAGCATGAACCTTGAATTTTCGGGAATTGAGAAACAAACCCTGCTTGAGTCACCTGATTTAGATACGCGATTGGATGACTTGATTTGCCTAATGGAAATGCTGAATCCGAATGAAGTCACAGCCAATTCATCTCCTAACTTTCTTAATTAAATTAGAAAAAATGAAAAATAAATTATCACACTCTTTTTTCAAGATTGTTGTTTTACTATTTCTAAACTCCGCATTTTTTGCTCTGGCTTTTGCACAAACTTCCGATACAGTTTATCATCCTAACCCTGTTATCGGAGTAGTAGATGGCACACCTGTGACATTTGAAGACGTGCGTAACAAAAAATCGAATGATCTTAGTCTACAGCTTTTTCAACAATTGAGCATTCAATTGATCGAATTTTCTATCGAAAAACTTGCAGCTAAACATCCAGAAATTAAATTGACTGTAGATAAAAAAATAACCATCAAAGAAATTATTGCTTTTTATGAGCAAAATAACCTGAAGGAACGTGGAACACTTGATCAACTCAGGCCCCAGATTGAAAAATTTTTGAAACAACAGGTCCGCAGTCAGCATATGTTGAACCAGTACTCACTAGCACTTAAAAAAGGTTGGATCGTTTCTCATTTGGAAGCACCTTCGGATTTTCTCCTAAAGGGAAATATAAAAACTGCGTACATGAGGGGCAACAAAAAAGCCTCTGTCGTTGTACTAGAATATTCTGATTATCAGTGTCCATTTTGCGGGAGGGTGCAAATCACTTTAGGCAAACTGATCAAAAACTATCAAAACCGTGTTGCATTTGGTTATAGACATTTTCCGCTCGCATTTCATCAGGAAGCAGACGAAGCTGCAATCGCCGCCGAATGTGCACGTGAACAGGACAAGTTTGAAGAAATACACATGTTGCTATTCAAAAAGCCAAAAGCACAAACTTTGGACAATCTAAAAAAATATGCCCGAGAAATCAAAATAAAATCACCTGCTAAATTTGATAAATGCTTGGAAAGTGAAAAGTATCGCGGATTAGTAAATCAGGATTTGAAAGATGGTGCGGAATTGGGAATTACGGGGACTCCCGGATTTTTTGTCGGCCTCTTCGATTATAAATCTGGAGAAATCCAAGGTGAGGTACTTTCTGGAGCACAGCCCTACAGTACTTTTAAACAAACCATAGATAAATACCTAAGTCGCAATCAATAATAATGAAAGATCCAAATCTCCGCCGGGCAATTGAGAAAATAGTTTCGCCGCGCATCCTCGTCGTAGGTGACTTGATGCTGGACCATTATTCATGGGGAGAAGTGAACCGTGTTTCTCCTGAAGCTCCGATTCCTATAATGCGTGTACTCCGGGAAGATCAACGCCTTGGCGGTGCAGGCAATGTAGTCATGAATCTGTCTGCTCTGGGCGCGGAAGTCATCGTCTTTGGTGTCACCGGAAATGATGAAACCGGAAACACTATACGTAAGTTGCTCTCGGAAAACGGTGTTGATAATTCCGGAGTAATCGTTGCTGACAATTATAAAAGCTGCCTCAAACACCGTATGATTGCTGGACATACCCATTTACTCCGGATGGATGTTGATCCGGATCCGGATTTTAAATTTACTCAAAAACAGTTAATTAATTACCTCGAAAAGTCTATACCAAACTGCGATGCGGTTATTGTTTCAGATTATGGAAAAGGTTTGCTTAGTTCTGCAACTCTGAAAGCAATTTCAGCTTGTGGAAAAAAAAACAACATTCCTGTAGTGGGCGACCCTCGAAATACTACAAATTATAAAATCTATCAGAATTTCACCCTTATAAAACCCAACCGTAAAGAAGCTGAAGCGGCGGCTGGTTTTAAATTCAAAGATCAAAATGATATCCTTAAGGCAGCCAAAATTCTAAAGACCGAATTAAAAGTGAAATATCTGATAATCAGTCTTGACAAGGACGGTTTACTGCTTTTTAGCAGTCCGCAGGATTATCATTTTGTAGCTGCAGAAACACAAGAAGTTTTCGATGTTGTAGGCGCCGGGGATATAGTCAGCAGTGTACTAACTTTTATGCTTGCGGGAAAAGCTAAAATTGAACAGGCTGTGTATTGGGCACAGCTTGCAGCAAGTATGGAAATTCAGCATGTCGGTGTAGTTGCATTTTCCAAAAATGAACTGCTACAACGTTTTGATATTGGAGAAACTTCTGATAAAATCATGACTCCGGAACAACTATATCTTTCACTTCCGAAGGAAAAGCCAGTGATCTTCACGAATGGTTTTTTTGACGAAATCTCTGCAGGACATCTGAAATTTTTACACCAACTGAAGACGCTAAAGGGCTTTAATGTTGTAGCCATCAACAGTGACCGGAGCATCACCATGCAGAAAGGAAAACCTCCTTTGCTGAATGAACGTGAAAGAGCCGTGCTACTTTCTGCAATTGAAGCGGTTGACAGAGTAGTGATTTTTGATGAGCAGGATGCAAGTTCTTTAATCAGAAGCATTCAACCGGAGACAGTGGTGAAAGGAATACATTTTCGGAAAAAGATACTTCCAGAAAAAGACGCAATTATAGAAACAGGTGCTAAACTGGAGTATTTTCCTGAATATTAAACAGCCAGACAATAAGGTTAATTAAAAAGGTGAATTTTATTTTGTCCATATTTTTTCTCTGGCTCAAACAAAAAAATTTAAAAAGAGTAAATTATGAGTGTAAATATATCTGATGTCCTGAAAATTGTCAGTAGCCAGAACCAATGGCGCGGCAAAGAAGCCATTAACCTGATTGCCAGTGAAAATGTACAGTCCGATGCAGTTAAACAAGTCGAAGTAAATGACTTCATGGGTCGTTACGCAGAAGGTCACCCCAACACATCTCAAGAGGACAAACGCTATTACGAAGGTACGCGTTACATTGACCAAATTGAAAGTATGGCGACCATGGAAATTATAAAGCTCGCAAAATGCCTTCAGGCGGATGTACGCCCAGTCAGCGGTAATGCCGCGAATACAGCAGTTGCACTGGCTGTTTTAAGAGGTAATGATACTGTAATTGCAAACTCAATCGAAGCTGGAGGACACATCAGTCACAGCCCAATTGGTGTTGTCGGACGCAGAATTCAAGTTCGTGGAAAAGTCCTGACTCCCGGACTTGATAATTCGATTGATCTTCACTACTGGCCTACGACTGAGGACGGTTATCATCTCGACGTACCTAAGTGCGTAGAAATGGTAGAACAAAAATCTCCGAACCTGGTTATTCTTGGAAAAAGCCTTTTCCTCTTTCCTGAACCAGTGAAAGAAATTGCAGAAGTATGCAGATCAAAAAACATTCCTGTTCTTTATGATGGAGCACATGTACTAGGTCTAATCTTTGGGGGACAGTTCCAAAATCCTATTGAGGAAGGCGCACATTTCATCAACGGTAGTACTCATAAAACTTTCCCTGGTCCTCAACGCGGAGTCATTTTAGGGAACATGTCCAGCGAACAGGAAATAAAATGGTGGAACAGCGTAGACAGAGGTGTAATGCCGGGTTCATCCAGTAGTCACCATCTACACACCTTACCTGGTTTATTGATAGCAATTAGGGAAATGGCTGAACACGGTGAAAAATACGCTGCACAGACTATCGACAATGCTAAAGCTTTTGGCCAAGCTCTGACTGAAGAAGGAGTCAATGTGGAAGCTAGGGATTTCGGCTTCACTGCAAGTCACCAGTTGGCAATCAATGTTACAAATTTTGGAATTGCCAAGGACATTGCACGTTCACTAGCAGAAAAGAATAACATTATCACAAATTACAATATGCTCCCAGGTGACAAGGATGCACGGAATCCTTCCGGATTAAGGATTGGTGTGCAGGAAATGACACGTTTTGGGATGAAAGAAGCTGAAATGGGGGAACTTGCTTCTTTGATGAGAGCAGGGCTTGAGGGAAAAACTGTAAAAGATGAAATAACTAAATTACGCAGTCGTTTTACAGAAGTACAGTACTGTTGATTTATTATGAATATTTTTTCACCTGACTTGAGGCTCGTAAAAAAATGATTTAAATTTTTTCAGGATTTTTTCCCAACATTTCTACTACGCGTAGATTTTTTCTTCCGCCAGATGAAATTCAGCGGTGTTCCTTCAAAACCAAAATGATAGCGGAACTGATTAGCAATATAACGTTCGTAAGCAAAATTTGTTTTGTCAGGATTGTTCGTCATAAAAACAAAAGACGGCGGCGCGACACTAACCTGATTACCGTAAAAAACTTTAGTCGGACGACCTGATTTTGAGGGCGGAGGATGTTGATTGACTATTAGCTGGAGGATAGTATTTAAATCAGATGTTTGGATTCTCCTTACATACTGTCCATGAACATTGAGAATTTTTTCAAAAATCTGAGGAATCCTTTGTCCAGTTTTAGCACTCACAAAAAGTATCGGTGCAAAGCTGATAAATCCCAAACGGTCGTATACTTCTTCTTCTACTTGCTTCAAGTTTTTACTATCTTTGTTGACTAAATCCCACTTATTCATCACAATCAGTAAAGATTTCTTACGCTCATTCGCATAACCGGCAATCTTCATTACCTGCTCTGTTATTCCTTCTTCTGCATCAATTATTAAGAGAGTTACTTCCGCACGTTCTATGGATTTGAGTGCAGAAACTATGCTGAAGGTTTCGATCTTCTGACTTACTTTACCACGCCGGCGTATGCCAGCTGTATCAACCAGTAAATACTCTCTCCCTTCATAATTACATATACTATCAACAGGATCACGTGTTGTTCCGGAAACAGAATCCACAATCATCCTCTCCTTGCGTAGCATGGCATTGACGATTGATGATTTTCCGGCATTTGGTTTTCCAATCACAGCAACCGCGATTGGTTCATTAGAGCGATCGACTTCATCAACAGAGTCTCTCTTTCCTTCTTTAAGAGGGACCAGATTATCTACTTGTTCCAATAGTCCATCTATACCACGATTGTGTTCCGCTGAAACAGGATAAATTGCTTCTACTCCAAGCTGGTAAAAATCAGAACTTTCTTCTTCCAAACGAGGATTGTCAGCTTTGTTCACTACAACAAACAACCGAATATCATTTTCCACCATTAAAGTCCGGTATATTTCTCCATCTACAGGAGTACAGCCTTCCTGAGCGTTAACAACAAATAAAACACAATCTGCCTCTTCAACCGCAAGACGAGCCTGTTGTACCATTTGATTTCTTAGTGAACTTTCCGAAACAGGTTCAAATCCACCTGTATCAATTACTATAAATTCATAACCATGATATTTGGAAATACCATAGTTACGATCGCGGGTTACACCTGGTTTTTTCTCTACAATGGCTGAGCGCCGCCCGACAAGCCGATTAAATAATGTTGACTTTCCAACATTAGGTCGACCGACTATGGCAACAATAGATTGGGGATTAGACATGTAAATAGGTATTGATGCTAGACATCAAGATTCTTCACTCGAAGCGCATTCTCTTCTATGAAGTTACGGCGTGGCTCGACCTGGTCGCCCATCAAAATGGTAAAAATTCCATCTGACTCAACCAAATCTTCAACCTTTACTTTTTTCAATGTTCTAAAGTCTGGATCAAGTGTTGTTTCCCATAATTGTTCAGGGTTCATCTCTCCTAAACCCTTATAACGTTGGATATACATACCTTTTTTACCAAAACTAATCATAAAATCAATTATTTCATCCCACGTCTGAAAAGTGTGGCTTTCTCCTTCTTTTTCTTCAGTAAGTACAACACCATCTTCTCCGAGAATTTCTAAAAGACTTAAGCGTTCCTGAAACATTTGAGAAAAATCATAGGCACTCATATTCTCCAGTAGATTCAATGACAGCTCAATCTGAGCCTCATTAACCTCGATTAATATATTGTTTCCCTGTTTTTCAGGATCTACTGTAAGTTTATAATCGGGATAATTTTCCTTCAATCTGTCTATACATTTGAGGATGTGGTCAGCACCACCCAAATCTATTTCAATTTTGTGCTTAAGCAGAAGATCTACCAGTAATCTCAGATTTGTATTAAAACACAAACGTTCGTAATGCGTTTTGTAAAGCCTGATCTTGATGGCCGCCTGATACAAATCTTCCCCGGCGAGGCTTTTCCCATTATCCGTGCTGAGAATTAATGATTCACTTGAATCTCTAAATAGACGTTCGGTTAGTTCATTATCATCTCTAACATAAAAACTTGAGCGCCCTTTTTTTGCCCTGTACAATGGAGGCTGAGCGATATAGAGATAACCGTTTTCAATGATCTCCGGCATTTGTCTGTAGAAGAATGTCAGGATCAAAGTTAAAATATGGCTGCCATCAACATCTGCGTCAGTCATGATGATGATTTTGTGGTAGCGAATTTTTTCCATATCAAATTCTTCTTTGCCAATACCCGTCCCCATTGCGGTAATCATCGTTTTTATTTCCTCATTGCTTAGCATCTTGTCAAAACGAGCCTTCTCCACGTTTAGTATTTTACCTTTTAGTGGTAAAATCGCCTGATTCTTGCGGTCACGTCCCTGCTTTGCGGAACCTCCAGCAGAATCTCCCTCCACTAGGAACAATTCACTTAGTGCAGGATCTGATTCCTGACAATCTGAAAGTTTACCAGGCAAAGTGCTGAATTCAAGAACATTTTTTCTACGCGTCAGTTCCCTAGCTTTTTTTGCAGCAATCCTGGCCCGTTGAGCATCTATACCTTTAGCAACAATTTTTTTTGCAACAACAGGATTTTCCTCCAGATAAGCGCCCAAATATTCTGAGACCAGAGTTTCAACTTTTCCCTTAACTTCAACATTAGTCAGCTTAATTTTTTTCTGCGATTCAAACTGTGGATTCATGACACGTGCGCTAATTACTGCTGCCATACCTTCACGAACATCCTCTCCTGATAAATTTTCCTTTGAATCGTTAGCAATTTTATTTGAGGTCATGTAGTTATTCAATGTACGGGTAAGAGCCCCTTTGAAACCTGTTAGATGTGTTCCTCCTTCAATTGTATTTATGTTGTTTACAAATGAAAAAATGCGTTCTGTATAACTATCGTTGTACTGAAAAGAGACTTCAATTTCCACATCATCCGATTTTCCGGAAAAATAAACTGGAGATTCATGCAAAACACTTTTATTTTCATTAATGTGCTTGATAAATGAGGCAATTCCTCCTTCATATTTAAATTCCTGAAAACGTTCGGTCCGGTTGTCCCTGATAGAAATTAGAATTCCCCTGTTCAAAAATGCTAATTCCCTTAGACGGTGTGCTAAGATTTCGAAATTAAATTCAACATGATCAAAAATAGTCTCATCGGGCCAAAAAGTTATTAGTGTTCCGGTTTTTTTACTTTCTTCAATTTGATCGAGTGGAGTGACGGTAATACCCTGCTTGTATTCCTGCTTCCACAAAAAACCTTCTCGGTGTATTTCTGCAATCATTTTACCGGAAAGTGCGTTCACCACAGATGCCCCCACACCATTCAATCCACCTGAAACCTTGTAGTTACTATTATCAAATTTTCCACCTGCATGAAGACGTGTCAAAATTAGTTCAACCGCAGGGATACCCTCTTCTTCGTGAATACCTACAGGAATACCCCTACCATCATCTTCAACAGAAAGACTTCCATCCGAATTGATGATTACGTGAATTTCAGTACAGAATCCTGCTAATGCCTCATCTACACTATTATCTACTACCTCAAAAACCAAATGATGAAGAGCAGCACTGTCTACTCCGCCAATATACATTCCAGGGCGCAGGCGAACCGCTTCTAGTCCCTGTAATACCGTAATATTAGATTCATCGTAATCCGAATTTTCTATGCTTTCAATTTCAGGCATTTTTTTCTTTCATGAAACAGCTAAACGTTTTATCTAAAGCTATGATTTTAAACCAACTGTCCCTCTTCAATGTGAAAATTTTTTCCGGGCAATGAACTAGATGGCTCTGAGGTTGAAGTGATAAATATTTGGTTTTTTAACTTAACAAAAAACTGCAAAACTTGTTTAATTACTTCTTCATCCAATTCAGAAAATAGGTCGTCAAAAATCAAAACCGGATAAAATTTATATCTATCACATAATAAACGATTTATTGTCATTTTTAAAGACAAATTAGTAATCCTAAACTCTCCTTGCGAAAAATAATCCTTGTCTTTTTTTCCATCGATCAACAAGTAGTACTCATCCCGGTGCGGACCAAGCACAGCAAATCCGTATTGCAGGTCTCTCGGCAGACTTTTTTCGAGTTGGTGGAGACAGTTTTTATCATCCATATTAGTTAAATTCAGTGAAGGTTTATAAATCAAAACCAACTTTTCTGAACGACCAGTGAGTTCCATGAAAAGATCGTGCAAATGTACATTCATCAGTTCAACAAAATGACACCGCTGCTGCATTATTTTTATTGAGGACCGTGCTAGCAATTCATTCCAAAGAGGAATTTGTTCTGTAATACCCTTTCTCAATAATGAGTTTTTCTGGGCAATTATTTTTGTATATTCCTGGATGTTCTTAAAATGGAGAGGATCAACGAAGGTCATTATCCTGTTAAAAAATTTTCGGCGTTCCTGCGGTACATTCCGAAATAAATTTACATCTTCCGGAGTGAAAGACAGTGCCATAAAGGAGAGAATATATTCGGAAACACGGTGAGAAGGTGTGTAATCTAAAACTACTTGCCGGCCTTTTTTTGTAACTTTTATGCTGACCTGATGCTGTACCCGCTGACGCACAAGCTGAGCCTGGATAACTGCTTCAGCTTTATTTTCCTGTAGTAGTTGAGATGTTTTTTTTGTTCGGAATGATTCTAAATTACAGAGATAGTTTACAGCCTCTACCAGATTTGTTTTTCCTTGACCGTTAGAGCCGTAAATCCAATTTAATTCTGCAGAAAAATCGGTGCTACACTTGCTATAGTTGCGAAATTGAGAGACCTCAATATTGCGGATGATCATGTCAAATTAATTGATGAGTGTCGGTAACCACTCTCTAAGTTTTAAAAAAACAGAGACTCGAAATACGTCAAACTACCACTCAACCCTTAATGGCATAATTACGGATAAAAAAGATTCATCAGTGGGAGATTTAATGATGGTTGGACTCATAGAATTTTTACACTCTAGTATAATATCATCACTTTCAATCACACCTAACACATCTAAAAGGTATCTAGCATTAAAACCAATTTGAAAAGCTTCACCTTCATAACTAGCTTCTATTTCATCAAATACTTCCCCATAATCTGCTTTTTCACTTTCAAGTCTTAAAACTCCTGCTGAAATAATTAGTTTGACAGGTCTCAGTTTTTCAGAACTGATTGAAGAGACTATCCTTAGCGAATTAACCAAACTTTCACGGTTTACCAAAATTTCGAGATTATTATCTTTTGGTATAATTGGATCACAATTCGGGAATTTTCCTTCAATCAGCCTTGTTTTAAAGTTTATATTTCCCCCAGAAAACTGCATTACTCGAGAATCAAACGTTATATTTACTCTCTCGCCAAATAAATCAGCGACTCTTCTTACCTCGGTTAGTGCTTTCCTCGGGACAATTACTTCATTTTCAGATTCAATTTTTATATCATCAACTGATTTAATTATTTGAGCTAAACGATGCCCATCAGTAGATAACCACCTGGTTTGCTGATCATTTGTTTTACCCAAACAAACCCCCATAAGGTTTCTGCGCGACTCATTCGTAATTGCTGCAAAAAGCGTCATGTCTATGCTGCGCTTAAAATCTTCTACAGATATAGTTATAGACTCTGGAAGTTTTTCTAATACTGTTTGTGGATATAAACCTACTTCAACTGAAGGAAGACGTAATTCTGATGATCCACAATTTATATAAATCCAGAGTTGTTCTGTTGAACGAATATTAACCTCTTCAGCTTTAAGCTCCTTAACTATGTCAAAAACTTTTTTTGCATTAACACAAATACTTCCTGGATCTTTAATTTCTGCAGGAATTAATTCAACTAAGGATAACTCATAGTCTGTTGACGAAAATTCAACATTCGAATTATCTTCTTCTTTTGTACTAATTACAAAGTTTGACAAAATAGGTTTAGTTGAGCTTTTGTCAACAACAGAATTGATGTTTTGAAGGGTACTACTTAATGCTTCTCTTTTTAAAGTAATTTCCATATTTATTTTAATAGTAGTAGTAGTATTGTCGACAAATTGTTGAAAAGCGTCTAACTTTTTGATTAATTTGTATTAATCTTTGTTTTTTCTGTTTTGAAAATTTGTTGAAAGAATGTTGATAAACAATAATCTATCAAAATATTATAGAAAACCCAATACGAATTGTTGGCTAACAGTTTATAAAATGTTATTTATTAACAACTATGTTCAATAAATTGAATTTTTAGGTCAGATTTAACATCTCTGCCTGTTGGTTAAAATATGATAAGCCTAAAGTAAAATTTTATATAATTATAAAAAAATCAGAGATGATATTTTTGAGGTTGATTTTAGAGATAAATTGCAGTTAAAAGCATTTTCTCAACGATTGAAAATTTTCCGCTATGCTGGAACCCGACTTCTGTGATTCCTGAACATTCTTTTGAAAGAGTGAAAGTAAATTCAGTGTTAGCTTCATCAACAGTGACTGTTGCATCCTTAAAATAAAGGTAGGTTTTTGAAATCGGGAATAGACATTTGAAGATTGACTCCTTAGCTGAAAAAATAATCCTGAGTCCCAGGTTTGCCTGATCAGGTGTTAGTGATTTTAACCATTTCAGTTCTTTTTCAACACAAACGTGTCTACTTATGTTGAAATCAACCACACGGGATAAACATTCTAAGTCAATTCCGATTCCGGAAATATCGCCAACCTTTCCGACAGCCGCAGCAGCGTATTTACCGGAATGGGAGATACTTCCTAAAACATCCTTAGGCCAGCATGGTTCCTTTGTATCTGTATTTCTCAGGATCGGTTCTGATTCAAGTTTAAATTTTGCGAGAGCTTGATGTGCACACCTTCTACCTAGAGAAAATTCAGACTTTCTTTTAGCAGAACTTAATCTTTCTAGGAATTCTTCTTCTTCTCGAAGTAGAGGAAAAATAAGAGGAACGGAAAAATCCGTGCAAACAAAACTTATATTTTCAGGAAATGGCGAGAGAAACATTAAAAAGCAACTTGAACTCCAATTGTGGTCATTCCACCAGAATATTTCTTTTTTTCAATAGTGTAATCACCTTGAAAATTAACACTTTTTTTACTTGTTATGTCAAGATTTGTAAAAGACATGAAGTGATATCCAATATGAAATTCAATAGTATTCCAAAAAGGTAGTCCAATGTGAAAAAATGCTTCTGAAACAGAGGCTTTCAAGTCACTATTATCTTGATCTAATTTTGTTCCTTGGTAGTTTTCCACGATTGTTGTTTTTGTCTCCACGCCCGTCCCTAGATTATCAGTGCCGTAACCAAATCCCACCGAAATTGTAACAACCGGGAATGGAACGTTGTAGAAAAGATTGATAGTTTTGATTGTAGTTGTTGTATCTAGAGATACAGATGAAGTAGTGTCAGAGGAGTCAATTATGGTTTCTTTCTCTTTAAAGCTGACATTTGAATATCCAATGTTTGGAAAAAAAGGTGCAGGATGTGAAATTCCGACCGAGTACCCTGAGGCACTTCCTGGAGCAGCAGAATAAGCTATTGCAACATCTGCACTGATACCTATAAATTGTGCACTCGCTGTATTAGCTAATCCAATTAGCCCCAAAAGTAAACTAGCTGAGAATGTAAGCTTTCTTAGATAATTTGACTTGTTTAACATCTGGGGCAGGGATCTTTATTAGAAACTGAAACCGATACCAAGGCCCATTACACTACCTCCATAGTCGTATTTCGTACCCTTATCACTCCCAGAGGTCGATTCTATTTTTGAAGAAATTGATCGATAACTAAGATGTATGTCAAAGAGAGGGATAATTGGCATGCCAAAGTTTGCATAGAACTGGGTAGCAGGGCCATCATCTCCTCCGACACCCCCCCAATATTCTTGTGTTTTACCAGCACCTAATCCAAGAGTCAGGTTAACAATTGGAATCGGTAGCTGATAATAAAGATTATACATTGTCGTTGATAATTTTGCTTCTTTAACACACCCAACGCATTTAAGCTTAGTTTCATAACTGTCCATTCCTAGTCCTGGTAATAACGGCACACCAACTTGAATGAAAAAGCCACTAACACCATCTGATTTATTATTACTATCAGAAAAGCTATGAGATAATGGTATTCCAGCACTAAGGTTGAAAAGTGCAAATGCCTGTGTGCTGTATAAAAGCAAACTGGTTGCTGCAAAAACTGATAAAATAATTTTCCTCATCTTCTCTCCTTTTTCAGAGGTTATCATTATAGAAGATTCAAAGTCTTCAGTTGAGCTCTTCCATATTTTCAAATTTACCTAGAGGTCGGGTGAATGTGAACTGAAATGGTTCAACTACCAGTGCATCCCAGGCGTCTCCGGTACTTCCGGAACTCATGGCAAATGGTAAAGCTACTATGAAAAATGCAGTTCCAACTACCGTAAGCCCTAAACTAAGGATGCGAATTGGTACATCGATTACCATTTCAAATGCTCCAGGTCGCTCTGATGGAAGTGCACCTGAAACATTTCCTGCACTTAATGCAAAAAACAGGCAACTTATCATGATGATTTTAAGATATTTTGCACGATTCATGATTATTTTTTGTAATAAGTTTTTTGTCAAAGTTTAAACTCGGCGATGACCGGTGCGTGATCGGAGGGTCGCTCCTGCTCTCGTGCTTCTGTATCGATTATGCATGCTTGACAGGAGGAAGTCAAAACAGAATTTGCAAGGATATAGTCGATCCGCATTCCTTCATCACGCTCAAAACCATGGGTACGGAAATCCCACCAAGAAAATTTTCCAGACCTCTGGTCAAATTTGCGGAAAAGATCACTCAGTCCAAATTCAATAAGTTCTAATAATAGTGCATGCTCTTTTGGATGAAAGCTAACTTTGTCTCGCATTGAATCAGGATTAGATAGATCTTTTGCATGAGGCGCAATATTAAAATCACCCATTATTGCCAAAGCTTTGTCAGACTTTATTTCTGCTTGAAACTCCTGAATTAATTCCGTAAAAAACTTTAACTTATACTTAAATTTGTCTGATTCAGTGGTTTGACCTTGCGGCACGTATACATTGACCATACGCATTCCGGAAATAGTTGCTGCAATAAGGCGGGCATTTTCCGGATCATAACCATTGAGAAAACCATTCTGTACATCCTGGATGGGGTGTTTTGACAAAATCGCAACTCCGTTATAGGATTTTTGTCCATAATATACTGATTCGTATCCGGCTTGTTGAAGATCCCAGACTGGAAAGTGAGAGTCTTCAACTTTGGTTTCCTGAAGACATACTACGTCTGGATTATGTTCTTTGAGCCATTGCAAAAGCAAAATTAGGCGTGTCCTTATAGAATTAACATTCCAGGTGGCAATTTTCCACAATTTTTGCTGTTTTGAGCTTTCTAGGTAGAGTTGGTCGTCAGGCAGCAGAAAAGCACTGTTACTATAAGGAATGTTTTGTGGCTGGTCGAAGATTCCGTTCCAGTTGCGTTCGATGCGTATGTTTCCACTGCGCCAGTATAGGTAAATTTGCTCAACCAGTTTTTCTGCAGCAGAGCTCGACTCGTGAAGTATTTTAAATGGAACGCCTTCTTGTTGAAGTTTTTTATTGATCGGATCTGGAATCAGGGTTTCGAAACTCTCTTGAGAACCCATTACTCACTAGCAAGAGACTGGAGAAGTTCTGCATTCTCCTGAATTATCTGGCGTCGTTTTTTCAGATTTCTTTTGTTTGGACGATTGTTTGCGTGTCTTTTTGTTGCGGTCTTTTGTTTTGGTGACATTTACCCATCCTTTTGTCTGAGATTAAATCAACTTGTTCTGTTCATAATTAAACGGTATGGTTTAATTATTGTACATTAGAAAGTAGCAAAAAGACCGAAAACTTGCGAGATAAAATTTTCAAGTGAATCTTTCTTCAAATAAAATTAGTTGAGCAACGGAAAACAAAAAATAAAGACAACCAAACCAGTGGTTGGACCACAAATACGAAAATTGATGAAAATGCCTGTAACTGCCCGGTTGGTACTGGGTGAATGCAGTATGGAAATTGATGAAATATTGAGGCTTGGACAAGGCTCAATGCTGGAGCTTGGGACAAAGGTGGAAGACAATTTAACGCTCTATATCAATGATGAAGAAATCGCGAAAGCTAAATCTGTGACTGTAGGAGACAAACTTGGGGCACAAATAGTGGAGATTTCTCCTACAGAAAAACGCCTCAAAGATTTAACCGATCTGGAATAAAGGTGAATCTTCAGTGAAATTTCTTTTGATTCAGTTAAGGAGGATTGGCGATGTTTTAATGACGACTCCCTCCATAAGACTTTTACGCGAATCTTTCCCGGAAGCAGAGCTGACTTTTTTGACAGAAGTGCCTGCTGACCAGGTTTTGCGTAATAATCCTTTTCTGGACGAGATTTTAATTTTTCGCAAGGCGCAGACCATTAGTGACTCAATTTCCTTTTTCCGGAATCTTCGGGATCAGCAATTCGACTGTGTAATAGATTTTTTTGGAAATCCACGTAGTGCGTTGATGACACGTTTTTCATTTGCGCCAATCCGAATTGGTTTTGGTTTTCGAGGAAGAAGTTGGGCCTATACTCATCCTGTAAAAATTTCTTCGGAGCTGACTTATGCTGCTCAAGATAAAGCTCAGTTGCTTGGGGAACTAGGAATTTCTACAGATGATTTTGAACTGAATTTTTTTTCCGATGAACAAGATAAAGAATATGCTGAGCAGCTTTTCAGTCAGCTTGGTATAAGAGATGGCGATTTTGTGGTGTCTTTGTCTCCGGTTTCACGCCAGCCATATAAAGTGTGGCCTGCAGAACGTTTTGCCACGATTGCCGACTGGCTGGTTCAGAAATATAAAGCAAAAATATTATTTCTCTTTGGTCCAGGGGAAGAGCATTTTATAGATTCCGTAAGAGGTTCAATGCGACAAAAAGCCCTTCCAGATTATGATATTCCATCGCTTACAGAAACAATGGCCATCTTGAATAAAGTGGATTTACATTTTGGTAATGATAATGGAGTAAGACATTTTGCGGTTGCTGGCGGAATTCCAACTCTTACAATATTTGGAAGGCCTTGGGCCGCAAACTGGACTCCCCCTAAGGTAGATCTTCACAGTACACTTGAACATGACCCGGGTTGTAAAAATAATTGTACTTTTCCAGAGTGTAAGTTGGAATGTCTCTATGGTGTTACTATAGAAGCAGTACAGACTGAATTAGAGATGATGATAAGAAAATACTGCTAAAGGAATTTTAATGATTTTCAAGTTTGAAGTAGACAAGTTGTTGATAAAGCAACTTCAGGAGGTCGAGACATGGCACAGATTTTTGCCAGAGTTTGATTTTTCATCAGTGGAAGATTTTCCCAAGTTGGTTTCAACTCAGCATCAAGTGAATTTTGAACTATGGCATCAGGAAGATTTGGCGCGTGATCCAGATGCTTTAGATTCAATAATTTCTAATGTGAAAAGAGTAATTGATGTCTTGAATCAAAGGCGAAATGATTTGATTGAACAAATGGATCAGTTTCTTCTAAACATTATTAACGCTGAAAATGTGGAAATTAATGCTGAAACCGAAATGAATAGTGAAACGCCAGGCAGTATGATTGACCGTCTTTCAATTAATGCGCTTAAGATTTATCATATGGACGAAGAAATTCAGCGTGGTGAGGTTACAGCAGAGCATCGTAAAAAGTGTAAAGCAAAACTTTCTGTATTGAAGGAACAGCGTAATGATCTGGAAAAATGTCTCGCTAAATTGCTTGTTGATTTAAGTAGAGGAGAAAAGAGGCTCAAAGTTTATCAACAAATGAAAATGTATAATGATGAAAGTTTAAATCCTGTGATTTATCGTAAAGCAAAATCTAGTTGAACACATACTAACATGGGATCAAAGGGGATTTTTCTTGCTTTCCTGATTGTTTGCGCAATCTATTTTTGGAGGAGATACCGGAGCAAAGTGCAGGGCAAATCAGCAGTTTGGGTTAACTGGGTACTTGGAGGAATTGCGATTTATTATGGAATTTCAATTATATTAATAATTATTAGCTCCATATGAGGGCTTTCTGTGATGAAGTTTTTGACTGTTTAAGTATAGAATAATTGATGGGCCTTGTTTTAATAGGAATGTTTTTTTTCTCGATGATTCTTTTAGGATTGTGGGAGAGGCGAAGGTCGAAAAAACAATTTCTCGAAGCTACTCGAAAACTAAAGGAATTGGATGGGGACTTTCCGAATGAGGTTGATGAAAAGTAAATTTGTTAAATCAAAAGTACAGCTAAATCGCAAGTTGTCCATTTTGTGACATTGCCTGTTCTACAAGGATTGCCACGGCTTTTGGCCGAGATAGATTCTTGGCAGAGGCATAGTTGTCCAGCTGCTCCAAAACAGACTCAGGAAGTCCCAATAGAATTTTTTTGACGGGCTCGTTATATTCTTTTTTTCTTCCCGCGCCTTCCCGGAAGCCACCTCTCGCCATAATGCCCTTTTTAAATTCTCTTTGTAAATAACAATTCAAGAAATTATTAGTTTTGCCGATGTTATTAATACATCTTTCAAGATGTGTGCAAGAGTTTGATAAAATAGGTTTCAAGACTATTTTATCTTTGATTTTAATCAATTTAAATGGGAGAAGAAGATGAAATCCAATCGAAAAAATCTTTACCCTTTTCGTCAGATAGCAATTCGTACACGCTGTTTACACCGCTTAAACCCTCAGGAACTTATGGTTCGTAAGGGGTTCTGAGTAGATGCAGAAAAACGGGAGGGTAGTCTCTCTCGTTTTTCTATTATTTTCCAAAAAAAATTCTTAGTTTTTCCACCCTCTTTTTCTCATTTTAGCAGTTTCAGTTGCTAAAAATTATCAGTTTCAAAGCAGAATCTTTGCGTACTCCACCAAAATGTGGAATGATAGAAAGTGGTAATCGTTTGTAATTTGAAGTTGAGAAAATCAGTTTAATGTACAAAATACTGTTAACAGGATCGATTCACGAAATTGGCCTGGACATGCCAAGTAAAGAAAAAGATATTGAAATCCAATACACACCTGATTTACCTCTAACTGAAATATTCAAAATAATATCACCTTTCCACTGTATCCTGTCTTGTTCAGAAACATCGATTTCCAAGGAATTGATTGAAAAAGCAACAAAGCTGAAAGTAATTGACCAGTTTCAATTGGCAAGAAATAAACGCGGTGGTAAGGCTATGTCTTTGATCCGTGTGGATGATGATTTGCATGATGCGGTCGTTAAAGAAATCAGTAGCTAAGAAGGAATCAATTCAGGAATTAAAATTATTTTATAACTGAACCAGTAAAATTTTATAAGTCAATCCACCCAGTGCTGACTTAAATATATTAAGTTGAAAGAGAAAAATGCGTTATCTAAAACCTTTAATGGATCAAAATTTTTTGGAATACGCTTCCTACGTTATTAAAGATCGCGCGATTCCTGATATTTTAGATGGTCTAAAACCGGTGCAGCGCCGAATTCTGTATTCGATGAGGGAGATGGATGATGGGAAATTCATTAAGGTTGCAAATATTGTAGGTGATACGATGAAACTCCATCCTCACGGCGACGCCTCTATAGGCTCAGCCTTGATCGTGATGGCTAATAAAGAATATTTTATTGAAAAACAGGGTAATTTTGGAAATTTGTTGACCGGAGATCCGGCTTCTGCTCCAAGGTACATAGAAGCCCGCCTTACTCCATTGGCCAAAGAAGTCCTCTTTAATTCGGAACTGACGGAATTTTCCGATAGCTATGATGGTAGAAATCAGGAACCAGTTGTACTGCCTTCTAAACTTCCGGTTTCTTTGCTGTTTGGCGCGGAAGGAATTGCAGTGGGAATGTCCACTCGAATTTTACCACACAATTTCAATGAAGTTCTAGATGCACAAATTGCTTTCCTGAAAAAAGAATCCTTTAGACTGTTTCCTGATTTTATGAATGGCGGCTTGTTGGACACAGAGCATTATGAAGACGGTAACGGCAAGGTGAGAGTGCGTGCCCGTATTGATGTTATAGATGAAAAAATCTTGACCGTTAGAGAACTACCGTTTGGTGTGACGACCGAATCTTTGATCCAGTCTGTTCAGGATGCAGTTAACAAGGGCAAATTCAAATTGTCATCAATTGACGACTTTACCGCGGAGGAAGTCGAAATTGAATTAAAAGCTGCTAGAGGTACTGATTCAAAAAAATTGCTTAAATTGCTCTATGCTTTCACCCAGTGTGAAGTCTCCATTTCCGTTAATATGCTTCTTATTCAAGAGAATCAACCCGTAAATCTGACTGTTAGTGAAGTCGTGCAGCAAAATACAATACGCTTAAAAGATATACTCAGGAGAGAGTTGTTGCTGTCACTAGAGCATGCCAGACGCAATTGGCATATGCGTAGAATGGAAATGTATTTCATAGGCGAAAAAATTTATCAGAAACTGGAAGCTTGTGATTCTTACGAAGAAGCACTTGAAGTGGTGAAAAAAGCTGTAATGCACATTGAGTCTGTGCTGCCTTTTCCAATTGAACAGGTTGATATTGAAAAATTGCTGACTCTTCAGATAAAACGAATTTCACGCTATGATCAGCAGGATAGTCAAAAAGAACTTGATAAACTGAAGGTTATAATAAGTTCATTAAATAAGTCACTGAAAGATGTTACACGTTACACAATTAAATATTTGGAAAAAATAAAAGATAAATATGGGGGGGATTATCCAAGACGCAGCAAAATAGAGAGCTTTGATGAAATACGTGCTCAGGATGTAGCAGAAAAACAAAAAGTAGGTTGGGACCGTAAAGAAGGTTTTCTGGGTCTGAATGTTAAATCAGGTACTACTTCGTTTTTTTGTTCAGCCTATGACAAAATGGTCATTATCCGTAAGGACGGTACATATCAGGTTATTCGTGTTCCGGAAAAACAATTCATCGGGAAAAATGCAATTTGTGTTGAAAAACTAAATTCAGAGACTGTCCATAATGTGTTATACTGGGAAGGTGCAACTAGGGTTTGTTATGCTAAACGTTTCCGTGTTGAAAAGTTCATCATGGATCGCGAATATAATTTGTTCCCTGCTAAAAAAGGTGCAAAAATTTTGCACATGAGTCAGGGCAACGGAATTTTGCTGGAAGTATCTTTCGTGCCTACTCCTAGAATTCGTAAATCAAAAGATATATTTTTTTTGGATGACTTGGTCATCAAAGGTATTCAGGCTAGGGGGAACAAGGTTTCCAGCAAGTCTGTGCAGAGTGTGAAAGTTATCCCAAATAAAGAACATTCAGACCAAGAACTACCTTTACTTGAGGAAAAACCTCATCCTTTGCAGGAACTACCTTTACCTGAAGGACCTGAAAATTAATGAATTGCATTTTGGGAAAAAAAGTATTATATTCTAAGACTGAGTTTGAACAAATAAAATAGAAGAAATTCATTATGTCCACAAAATGTCAAGTGTGCGGAAAAACTCCCGGCAATGGAAATCGGGTCAGTCACGCCAACAATAAAACAAAACGTCGCTGGATGCCTAATTTGCAAACTGTACGAATACGTCAAGCTAGTGGAAATCGTAAAAAAACACGTGTTTGTGCCCAGTGTATTCGTTCCGGTAAGACAATAGCCGCTTAAGCCATAAATTTTACATTCAGTCGGTCAACGTTCATAAGACCGGTAGTATGCTTGCCTCTTAATCTCGTTGGTTTCATGCTTTTAAAGGATTGTTCCCAAATATATACTTTGGGGCCTCAGGGCACATTCAGTGACGAAGCCACCCAAAAACTCCGTATAATTGGTGCCAATGTTAATTACACCAGTACTTTTGTTGAAGCACTTTTTAAAGTAACAGAAGATAGTGATTCTGTTGCCGTAGTTCCGGTTGAAAATTCTGTCGCTGGAACTGTTTCGCAAGTCCAGGATTCGCTAGTCAGGAGTGACCTTGTGATACTGGCAGAAATAAATTTGCTGATCGAGTATGACTTATTAGCAAATTCTGAGTTAGACCAGATTGAGTCGTGTTTTGCTCACCCTCAGGCACTTGAACAAAGCATCGGATTTATTTCCAAAAATATGCCCCGAGCGCAGAGTAAATTGACCAGAAGTAATGTAGATTCCGGTATTCAGTTTTTGGAGTCAGTTGAATCAGAAAATTTTCCTGTAGCAGCTATCGTTCCAGTTTCCTTTGCTAAGAAAAATTCTCAATGGAAAAAAGTCTCTGGAATCCAGGACTACCCTAATAATACAACACGCTTTTTGGTTGTAAGGTCGCGTCAGGAAAATGAACAGCTGGATTATTCCCGCAAAAAAACCTCACTCTTAGTAGAGTTTCAGAATGACCGTTCCGGAATGCTTTATCAGCTTTTAAGCGTATTCAACCTTTTTCAGATTAACCTTTGTCGTTTGGAGTCTAGGCCTGCTAAAGACACTCCATGGGCTTATGTATTTTTCGTGGATTTTTACAATTCTGATGAAACAGCAGCCTGTATTGACGTTCTCCGTGTTTCAAATTTTCGTTACAAAGTACTTGGAAGTTACGATATAGTCAGTTGATTGGCATAACAGATGCGTAACCAGATTGTTGATAATTTTCATAAAATTAAGTACTTACTGTCATTATTTGAGTCAAATTTTAATGTATAGATTAAAATATTTTTTCCATAAATTAAGTCTATCAGCAGGTATTACGACTTTGTGGTTACTGTTTTGCGGAGTCAGCAGGAGCCCCAAAGAGTCAAAATTTGGACTTCAGGATCTGCAGCCAACAAATATGCTGCAGAGCATGCCTCCTCTTTCTGAAATTCCTACAAGTTTTTATCTCTTAGCATCTACTTTTATTGGTTCAATAGTAGGGGGTATATTTCTGGTACGTTATCTCCAGAAAAGAAAAATCCAGAGAGATCTAGATCAAATTGCCGAAGATCAGGCTCAGCTGGCAGTTGATTCTGAATTTGAAGCACGTCAGGTTGATGATGAGGATCGTGCGTTTTTAATAGATTTTTGTCGCACAAGTGATCCAGCTGAACTTCTCCCGGTAATTATGTCAGCGGAAAAATTTGAGCAAACAGCTGAGGATTATAAAAAATCCTCAAAATTCTCAAAAACGGATTTGAACAAAATATTTCTGCTGCGCAAAAGTCTCCAGTTTAGTTTTAAGAATATGGATGTAGGATTTACTTGTACACAAATGCTTGAAGCAGGAACTCAACTGGAATTCCAGATCCGACATAAGCAAAAAAATATTGTCTTCATGAGTACCATCCTGGATTCTAATGAGACGCAATTGTTGATCAAACCGCCAACAGTAAAACGTCGTCCAGCTAATATGAAGCAGTTTAAGGAATTGTACTGTAAAGTTCGTCGCGGAAATGATGCTGATTATGAGTTCAAGTTTAAGATCATAGGACAATTGATAACAGATCTAAACGCAGTTATTCTGAGGCATACCAAAAGAATTCGCAAACTACAGATTCGAATTTCTGAACGCTTGCCTATGGATCTAGAAATGGATTTTCAACTGTTGAGTGCAGAGCAGTTTGAAATGGAGAAAAAATTTGATTTGGGACGTCTTCAGCATCATAGACTGTCTGGAAAAATAAAGGATATGAGTGCTGGAGGTTTAAAGGTCCAGTTGGATGAAATGCCTCCGCAGGGGATTAACAAGAGTGATGTTTTTCTTTTTCATTTACCTTACGCCAGTTTGCGTGAAAATTTAGCAGCTACTGTGCTTGATGTTATTCCTCGTAGCGGTCATGTCGATCTCCACTTCGTTTTCCGTGACATTGATATGTTGACTCATATGAAAATGAATCAGTACCTGCACCGCAGAAAACAAAGTATGGAAGCAGCCTGAAAAATACAGGTAATTTCTACTATCATTATTAGCCATCTGTTGTTATTCGCCTAGGAATATTAAACCTTGTTTAAGTACCTGTGGCTCAATGTGCTGTTGGCATAGCTGCTCTTTAATGACAAAAGAAATGCAAGCAATGTTGAATGGTGAAAAATCTGCTAATCAAAAAGCGTCTATAGTTCAGTCTCGAT
>Ga0208764_10000451_pt1 | contig 26387 bp, 29 predicted proteins | sample ETNtaG_18_FD_185762 | JGI IMG/M metagenome (GOLD analysis project Ga0208764, IMG submission 185762) | Marine microbial and viral communities from oxygen minimum zone, Eastern Pacific Ocean - ETNP201302SV91 (SPAdes) (version 2) | ecosystem: Environmental > Aquatic > Marine > Oceanic ... | reverse complement strand
TGAAAATGATTTAATAATATTTGGTGATGGTACTTCTTCTAGAGATTTTGTTTATGTGAATGACGTTGTAGATTCCATGATTCTAGCAATACACAAAATTAAAGGAAAAAAAGGAGAAATATACAACATTGCCAGTGGTACAAATACAAAAATTCTAGAACTTGCAGAAATGATGATTTCAATTACTGGAAAAAACTCTATTTCAATAAACTATTCTCCTAGTAAAAGTGGTGAAATAGTTCATAGTCAGGCTGATATTTCACTTGCAAGAAACTCACTTGGTTATTATCCAAAAGTATCTCTTAAAGAAGGACTTGAGGATTTGATAAATTCATAGATTTTTCCTTGGATATGTATTTAAAATATTACAAATAAACTAGATCAATGCATATTGGAATTATATTTTCATCTATGTTTCTATTAATTCTAATTCCTACAGTTTCATACATTTCTGCAGATCAAATTATTTCTCCTACAGTTTCATACATTAATCCAGATCATAATACACTTCCTGCTTCTGCATTTGTTCAAATAATACATAGAGATTCAGATGGAAATCTTTTAGCGTATATTGAATCGGATAAAATAGCTATAATGCATAATGATGCTATGATAGAATTAATGGACATGCAGAGTTCTACTGGCACAGATCCAGTTTATGATATTAATGGAAATGACGTAGAAGTAATTATTAGACAGCAAGTAACGGAAATTGAAACTACTACACTATCTACTGATACTAAATTAGTTTCTACTGTTAAAGATAAAGATGGAAATAAAATTATTATTCTTAGAATTGTGCATGATGGTTATATGGCAAATGCTGGTGATACAGTAACAACATATTGGAATTTTGCCAGAATCATTTAGAAGTTCTTTTTGCAAAGATTATTCCAACAGCTACTGAAAAGAATACTATTATTGGCAATAATCTATAGGGTTGATTTGTCTGATCTGTAAGTCCTGTAAGAAATGGTGCTGTAAGTAGAGCTCCTGATATAAGAACTAAAAGACTGTTTGCATACTTATTGCTTTTTGATTTAATAAATAATCCAATTGTTACAGGCAGTAAAAATAATACAAATAGACTATCAATTCTCATTCCAAACGCAAATGCTGTAAATCCTAACCAAAATTCATCCCATTTCCATTCCAATCCAATTTGAGATTGTGTGGCTGATACAACTATTCCTATAAGAAAAATTATTAAAATTGTTAATCCAATAATTATTTTTCTTTGTTTTGATATATCTGAAGTTAAAATGAAAAATATAGACATTGGTGCATAAAACGCGGTTAAGATTTTTGAAAGTATAGACAAAACATAGAATATTGGTGACAATGACCATATTTTGATTACCAAATACAATGACAGTAAATAAAAAAGAATCCAAAATGTAGAAAAAGCGGCTGAAGTATCAAATTTCAAAAATAAATTACTTTGTAAAACTAGTATTAACGAAATTAATCCTGCAAATCTGCTATCTGTAATTTTACTTGTAAATAGATACGTTACAAGTAATAGTCCAATACTTGATATCAATGGTATTACAAAGAAATTTCCAAAAACAATTTGTGATGTTTTTAATAAAATATGTTTAAGATGAGGTTCAAAACTTGTTATCTGTTCTGGCCAGAAACTTTCCATGTTTGATAATTTATGCTTTAGTCTTTCCCAATCACCATACACTTCATCAATTTCACCGACATTTTTTCCAAATTCTATTTCATTTATTGATATTGAGATGTATCCTGCTATTATAATGACAATTGCAATAATAGCTATCTTTTTTGATACTTGAAATTTGGTTAGAAAATCTATTTTTTCTAACAATCCTCTACTTTTTGAGAAATAAAAAATTCCAAAAACTACAATGTTAGTTACTATTAGCGGAATTGTTAATCCACCAATTTCAAATGGTTCTATAACTACATGTTGTAGAATACCAGCATTATCTAATTCTGATTTGAAAAATGTCTCTGAAAATAGAGCAGGAAAAACTACTGGACTTAAACTAATTAGTACAACTGAAATTGAAAAGAGAAAGACAATCCAAGATACTTTACTATGTTTTTCATTTTCATATTTTTCCATTATGTTACAAAAAACATCATTGTTTTAAGACTTTTTACATTATTTTCAGTATAAAAGATTGTAAAAGTTTGTATGTATATGATCTGATGATTAACTGTTGTGTTCAATAATAGGGTATTCTGGAAATAATAATGCCGCGCCAGTTTTAGTTAGGGCATTAGAAAAAATGGAATATCGTGGATATGATAGTGTAGGCATAGCTACAAAAAATGAAAACATCATAAGTATCAAAAAAGGAGTAGGAAAAGTTTCTGATGTAACTAAGAATCTAAATTTGAATGAAATGCTAGGAAAAATAGGAATAGGTCATACTAGATGGGCTACACATGGTAAAGTTACTAAAGAAAATGCACACCCACATAATAGCAATTCAGGTAAGATTGCAATTGTACATAATGGTATAATTGAAAATTTTGAAGAATTAAAAGCTGATTTAGTATCATATGGTTACAAGTTTCAGAGTGAAACTGATACAGAAATAATTGCAAATTTAATTCAACATAATTTTGATCAAACATCAGATATCAAAAAAACAATCATCAAAACTACTTCACAATTAAAAGGGCATTATGCATTTGTAGTTATTTTTGAAGATGGAACATTAGCAGCTGCAAGATTTCATGAACCACTAATTATTGGAGTTGAACAAAATAGTCACTATATTTCAAGTGATGTATTAGGATTTATTGAAAAAACTGATGATGCAATTTACATTGACAACGAAAATTTTGTCATTGTTAGTAATTCACATTTAAATATTTTTAATTTTAAAGGTGATGAAATAAAACCTCTAGTTACCAAGGTTTCAAAAGAGTTTGCTGATGTGTATAAAGGTGATTATGCTCATTTTACATTAAAGGAAATTTCTGAACAACCTAAATCTATTGTTCATGCAGGAAATAATAAACAAATTGAAAAATTTGTTGAAGAAATTAAAAATTCTAAAAATCTCTACATTACGGGAAGTGGAAGTAGTTACAATGCTGCAGAAGTTACAAAATACTTAATGTCAAAATTTACGAAAATAAATATAAATCCAATAATATCTAGTGAATTACCATTTTCTCTAAATAATATAGAATCCAATTCTACATTTATTGCAATTTCACAGAGTGGAGAAAGTGCAGATGTATTATACGCAATAAAAATTGCAAAAGAATCCAATGCAAAAATTTTATCAATAATCAATCATCATAATTCCTCTTTATCACAAGAATCAGATGTAACATTAGGAATAAATTGTGGTCCTGAAATTGGAGTTGCAGCAACCAAAAGTTTTACATCTCAACTTTCTGTATTATATAAAATTACAAATGAATTATGTGATAATTGTTTAGACATAGATTGGCAAAAAGTTTCAGATTCAATATCTATTATTCTCGAAGATCACTCTGAAATAAAAAATATTGCAAAACAACTAATAGACATTTCTGATATCTATGTTCTTGGTAGAGGTATTCATTTTCCTATTGCAAAAGAGGCTGCACTAAAACTTAAAGAACTAACATACATCCATGCAGAAGGAATTCCTGGAGGAGAATTAAAACATGGGCCATTAGCATTGATGGATTCTAATGTCTATGTGATTATAATTAATCCAACAGATTCAACTTATTCTGATACATTAAACAGTGCAAATGAAATCAAAGCAAGGGGTGCCAAAATAATTGGCATTTCTAATAAAAGAAATGATGTTTATGATTATTGGATCAAAATACCAGATATTGATGAAGCAAGTTATCCACTAATTGAGATAATTTCAATTCAATTACTATCTTATTATGCAGCATTAGAAAAAAATACTGATCCTGATTACCCTCGAAATCTAGCAAAATCAGTTACTGTAAAGTGATTTTTTTGATTATATTATACAAAATCATTTTTTAGAATATATTAAATGGATTAATTTTTCACTATAGGTAATTGATAAGCAAAGAAAATTTAGAAAAATATGATCCTGAAGGAATGCATCATGCATATGATGTATGGTCAGATTTAGCACGAGATGCATATAATTCTGAACTTCAGCCAATAGATTTCAAAAATATTGATCATGTAGTTTTTTCTGGAATGGGTGGTTCTGGTGCTATAGGTGATCTTTTTTCATCAATGCTATCTAAAACTGATATACATACAACAGTAGTAAAAGGATATACACTACCAAAAACAGTAGATAAAAACACACTTGTTGTTTGTACTAGTGTATCTGGCAACACCGACGAAACTTTATCAATACTGAAAAAATGTACAGAATTAAACTGTAAAACAATTGGATTCTCTTCTGGTAATATGTTAGAATCTATTTGTAAAAAAAATAATATTGAACATAGACAAATCCCTATTACACATTCACCTAGAACATCGTTTCCTAGTTATGTTTTTTCTATACTCAAAACTATCAGAACAATTGTTCCCATAAGAGAAGATGAAATATCTTCTTGCTTAAGAAACTTAGAAAATGTAAAAAAGGAAACTTGCTCTAAAAATCTTTCTAATAGTAATCCTTCAGTAAATCTGGCAAATTGGATTTCAGGAATACCTGTCATATATTACCCATGGGGATTAGAATCTGCAGCTATTCGTTTTAAAAATTCATTACAAGAAAATGGCAAAACTCATGCAACTGTTGAAAATATAATTGAAAGTGGACATAATGGAATAGTTTCATGGGAGAGGGATTCAGCCATGACTCCTATATTACTTACTGGCATAGACGATCATAAAAAAACCAAAGATAGATGGAACATAGTACGTGAGTATTTTGAAATGAAAAATATTCAATACAAAGAAATCAGTACTATTGATGGTGGAATTTTATCAAAAATCATGTCTATGATTTATGTTTTAGATTATTGTTCAATTTACTATGCCATTAAATTAGGAATTAATCCTTCACCTATAGAATCAATTGATTTTATAAAAGAAAGACTCTAAATCATTAATTAAGATTATAATTTCATAGAATGTGAATTATAATGAATAATAAACTTGTTTCAATTGTAATCCCAGTTTATAATTCTGAGAGATTTTTAGAAGAATGTCTAAATTCTATATTAGAACAAACATACCAAAATATCGAAATCATAGCAATAGATGATGGATCAAATGATTCATCATTAGATATTCTGAACAAATTTTCCAACAAAATTCATATTTTTTCCCAAAAAAATCAAGGTCTTGCAATATCTCTTAATCTTGGAATTAGTAAAATTAAAGGTGATTGGCTAAAATGGTTTTCTCCTGATGATATAATGTACCCAAATACAATTGAAGTTCTAGTCAATGAGGCAGAAAATCATGATAATAATACAATTCTTTATTCAAATTGGAATATAATAAATGATGAAGGACAATTAATACGAGAATTTCACGAATCAAATTATAATGATATGTCTGATTTTGATTATAATGTAAGATTGTTAGACGGTCAACAGATCAATGTCAATACAACATTAATTCCTACTCAATTACTTGAAAAATGTAAAATTAGAAATCTTGATGATCCTGTTGCAATAGATTATGATTTTTTTCTACAATCTGCATTATTACATGATGCAAAGTTTCATTTGATATCAGAATCTCTTGTTAAATATAGAATTCATTCAGAGCAATTATCACATAAAAATATCTCAAAAACTCTAGAATACATTAAACAAATAAAAAATGAAATTATACAAAAACTTGATGATTCTTTAAGCAATAGATATATTCATGAATTAGAGAAATATCAAAAAACAAAACCTATGACAAAAAAAACTATGGAATTTGGAATGAAATTAATTTCATCAACACCATCATGGGCATCTGATAGAATTTTAACACTTTATCTAAATAAAATACGTCGTGGACGGTAACAATCTACAATATGCTTTTTATGTCTGAAAAAATATAATAATTATATTGCAACCACAAGTATCAATTATTATTGCAAATTATAATGGCAGAGATCTTCTTCAAAAATGTTTAGAGTCATTATCTAATGTTAATTATAAAAACTTGGAAATAATTATTGTTGATAATAATTCAACTGATGATTCAGTAGAATTTGTTACAAAAAATTATCCATCAATAATTTTAGTGAAACTTGATAAAAACAAAGGTTTTGCTGAACCAAATAATATTGGTGCAAAAATTGCAAAGGGCCAATTTTTATTATTCTTAAATAATGATACTGTTGTAACTGAAAATTTTATTTCTGAAATGATTAATGCTATAATCACAGATAAAAAAATTGCAATATGTCAAAGTCTCTTACTGAAACCTAATGGAGATATAGATTCTAGTGGTGATTTCCTAGATGATTTAGGTGTTGTATATAATTCAAAGACCAAGATTGATCATATACGTGAAATATCTAGTGCCAGAGGTGCTTCAATGTTAATTCGTGCTAATATATTTGAAAAACTTCATGGCTTTGATGAAAAATTTTTTGTATCTTTTGAAGACGTAGATCTTTGTTGGCGTGCATGGATTTTAGGATATCGTACATTAATGATACCAACTTCAATAGTTTACCACTTAGCTGGTTCAACAATCAAAAAAATTAAATCAGAAATTGCCTTTCATGGATTTAAGAATCAACTTGCCATGAAAGTAACTAATTTTGAACCGATCTTAGGAATAAAAAATATGATATTGTTTTTTTGTATTTATGGAACAAGAGAATTCAAAATTTGGTTGGATTATACATTTTCTGGTTCAACCAAACTAGCTTCAACAGAATATGAAAATACCATAGCACAAAAGCCCAGCTTTAAAATTATTGCTAAAAGCATAATGTGGATTATTTCAAATTATGGATATTTGCTTAAGAAACAAAGAGTAGTAAATAAAAATCGTGTTTATAGTACAGCAGTTCTAAAAAAAATGCATATAATTCATAATGTAAAGCAATAAAAAATCTAGATATTTACTATATGATCAATCTTTGGCGCAAATGCATCTAATCCAAATTTCTCATGAATTTCTTCTGCAAATCTCGTACACGATTTATCATCTCCATGAACAGTCATAATCTTAGGATTACCCCTGATGTTTTTAATCATCTCAAATAAGCTGTCTCTGTCAGCATGACCTGAAAATTGGAATTGTTTTACTTCTGCCTGAACTTTAAGATCTTTCCCACGTGTTTCGACTTTTCCAGTATCTAACAGCTTTTTTCCAGGAGTTCCCTCTCCTTGATATGATACTAGTGCAATTCCATTTTTATTATTAAACGCTAATTGTTGCAAATAATAAACAGCATTTCCTCCAACTAACATTCCAGCAGGAGAAATTACAACACATGGTTCTGTTAATGCTTGTTTTCGTTCCTTATGGTCATTTACTGCAACAACTTTGTCTATAACATCTTCAAATACTCTTGGATTCTTTAAATATTCAGGATATTTTAATAATATTTGATTTACTTTTAGTGCCATCCCATCCATGATTATTCTATGTTTAAATCCTGAATTAACTAGAACACTAGCTATTTCTTGTGAACGTTCAACTGAAAATGACGGAATGAAAAGAGTGCCTTTTCTATCCATTATTTCATTTGCAAAATCAATTAAACCATTTTCAGAATCCTTTCTTGGCATCTGATTTGTTTGGGAGTATGTACTTTCTGTTATTAGTAAATCAATTTCACCAATATCTAAATCTGCAGGTGGAAGTAATCTTGAACCTCTTAAATTTATATCTCCTGTGTAAAATAATTTTTTGTTATTTGATTCTAACAATACTGTACTACCACCTAATACGTGTCCTGATGAACGAAGCTCAAATGTTGCGCTTCCTCTTGTAATTTTTTCTTTAAAACTAATCATCTTTGCTTTTTTCATCATATTATCAACTTCTGGAATTCCGAAAGAATGAGAATTTTTTTCAATCTTAAGCATGTCATTTATGAGAAGTTTGCTTAAATCAAATGTTGGTTGTGTTGCATACACATTACAATTACCACTCACAAAAAGCGAAGGAACACATCCTGAATGATCAAGATGTGCATGTGTAATTATTACCGAATCAATATCTCTTGGTTTTACATGAAGTGGGTATGTAGGTGGTGATCCTCTTGGGCGTCCAAACATCACACCATAGTCTAACAAAAAATTTGTTCCATCACAATTAACCTGAAAAGCTGATCGACCAACCTCTCCTGCTGCACCTAAAACTTTAATTTCCACTTGTGTGATTTTTAGATCTCTACCTTAAAACCTTCTTTTTTCAATTTCAAATTCTTTACCATAGACAATACGCACAACCTTTAATTAGTGCAACCTAACAAATGATCAAACATGGGAAGAACTTATGCTGAATGGGAAGCTACCCAAGATAAAGCACTTGTTGCAAAGGTTCGCGCAGGCGACGAAGGCAATAAAGTCCTATTAAATCAAATTAATTGGATATGGGTTGCAAATCTTATGGCTAACAAAGCAGATCTAAATCCATCATCTGCAGAACTATTAGACTGGGTTACATCTGGTCAGATAGACGCAATGAGAAAATAATACGTGATTTCACGTTTCTTTTTTGTTTTTTAGTTTTTGTTAGTGTAAACTAACGATCTAAAAAATAACAGTGTTTCATAATTCAATCATGGTTTAAATAGCAAATAACAGATAGTAAGTTTGATAGAAAATGCCAATAGCAATTCTTCCAGACATCGACGAACAGAGATGTATCGGATGTGCACTATGTGTAGAAATCTGTACAACTCTTGGCCCAGATGTACTTCGTGTAAAACCTGTTGAAGGTTGGAAAAGAGGTAAAGCATTTGTCTTTTATCCAGAAAGATGCATCTCAGACGGTGCATGTATCGGAGTTTGTCCAACAAAATCCATCTTTTGGATGAGACCAATGAATTACACTGCTGGTCAGCCAGTACCACTTCACAAGAACGGAGTATTCATAAAAGGATGGGCAGAAGACGCTGCCTTATAGGCGACGTTTCACACCTTTTTTCTTCTTTTATTTTTAAAAAAAATAATTTGTATTATCAATTGATGTTTAGTTAATTGATTTCTTTTTGATATTTTTTGGAATAAATTTTTTAAAAAATTGTAAAAACTCATCATTCTTTTGTGTATAAATAATTTCAAAATTATTTTTCTCAAAGAATTTTTTCCATATATCTAAAAATAAAGTAAAATCTCCCGGTTCATACTTATTTCTAGTCATTAGGTAATGTGATGCAGGAAAAATATCTGATAATTCTATAGGAATAATACCTAAAAATGGATTATAGTTACAAAATTGAATTAATTTTGAATTACTAAATTTTTCATTGAGAATTTTGTATTCTCTTGAAACAAATGCAGGTTTGATATTTGTATCAGGTGTAATCACTAGAATTTTTTTCTTTGTTCTGAATTTTTTCACATATTCATGAAACGCCAAGATTTCTGGTCTAAATTGGTCTTCTTTTGAGAATAGAAAAATTGCTTTTTGTTTGAACTTTGGAGTAGAATCAATAAAAAGACTAGAATTTTTTGTGATTATATCAATTGCTTCAAATAGTTTCGGATGAGAGCGGGCTTTCTTAATTGTATATTCCCATAATCTACCTTCATGAATTGCTTGTTTCACTCTATCTACTTCAGCTTTTATTGAATAAAGATTGAACAGTGCAATTTTATCAATGCGTTCTTGTTTTTTTAATTCAAGTAATTCTTTTGGTGTATATTTTGCTGAAACTTCACAATCAAATGGGAAATACTCAAGTTCATTTAACTTACGTGTGCCATCCTCCGTAATTACTCTGTCATGTTTGGCATATAGCATGTAAGATGCTGAATCAAATGTATCACATCCTAATGCAACTGCTAAAGGAATAGTTAGAGGATGTCCTGCACCAAAAAGATGTAAAGGAATTGCAGCAGGAATATGTTTTTTCGCAGTTATTATCATTTCAGCAAGTAATTTGTATTCATATGACTCCATAAATTCCACCGGACTGCCTAATGCTAACATAGGAAATTTCATTTCTACTAGAGATTTTGTAGATTTTGCAACTAAATCAAAATGTTCACCACCTTGAATCGGACCAATCCAAATTTGTCCATTATTCTTTTTTTGTTTAAGTGTCTGTTTGCAAACTTTTAGTGTATGATTAACATATTCCTTAGCAAGTTTTTTTGGAAGTTTGTAACCAGTTGGTTTATCCAACGGAATTGCAAAATCAGTTTCAATATCCATTTCAAATTTAGCCATATCTTTGGGTAGTACATCAACTTCACCATATTCTAATACTTGATACCCACCAGAATCAGTCATTATAGATCCGTCATATTTTACTATGTCATGTATTCCTCTTTTTCTTGCTTGATCACCATAACGGTTCAATGTAATGTAAGCATTAGTAATTATTACATCAAAACCAATCTTACGAATTTTATCTGCAGGAATTGATTGTTTTACTGGATGTAAAACTGGAACAAATGCTGGAGTTTCTATTTTTCCATGATTAGTATGAAGAGTTCCAATTCTACCTGCTAGATCACTATATTTTATTTCAAACAATTCGTTAGTATCAAATGTAGGTCTAATATTAAATTAGTATTCAAAAAATGTTTTCAAGTCATTTTTTTCTTGTATTAATGCAAGCCAATCGATAATATCTCCACTATCAGTTCTATCTATAATGGCATTAATTTTTTTTACAAGGGTTTTTGGTGTGCTATTTGATGCATCAATCTGAAATGTTTTTTCTTCACCAAAAGTGTTTATTGCATCATTTGTAATTATTCCCAAAATTTCACTTCCAAGATTATCTTTAATTTTATTTTCAGAATAACCTCTCTTTTTATAAACATCTAGTAGTTCATATGGATTTTTTCTTAGTACAATTACGGAGTTTATTTTTGAAGAATCAATTACATATGGTGCCAAATGACCTACTAGAACAGATTTTTCTTGCATTATACTAAGTAAATGTGATTTTAATTTATCAACATCAACATCTAACGTATCTTGATTATTTTCAATAATTCCAGCCTTAATTGCAATTTTGTTAATATCAAGCAATTCGTAACTATTTTCTTTTGATATTTCCTCAGCAATTGTGTGTTTTCCAACTCCTGGATTTCCAGTTATAACTAATACCATATCTTCATTGGTTATTATCTAGACTAATTTATTTCTGTAATACTAATATTCTCATATTCTGCTTAATCAACATGCAAATTGGATTAATTGGAAAAGCAAATGTAGGTAAATCTACATTTTTTTCAGCCGCTACTGAAACAATAGTCCAAAGTGGAAATTTTCCATTTACAACAATTGAACCAAATGTTGGTGTAACATATGTAAAAACTGATTGTGCATGTAAAAATCTTAAAACACATTGTGGAAATAATCTATGTCTTAAAGGAACTCGTTTTGTTGCTGTAAAACTAATTGATGTTGCTGGATTGGTTCCAGGTGCACATGAGGGTAAGGGACTTGGAAATCAATTTCTAACAGATGCAATGCAAGCAGATGCATTAGTACACGTTGTAGATATTTCTGGCTCTACAGATATTCAAGGACAGCCAGTAAATATTGGCACACATGATCCAATGGAGGATATAAAATTTGTAGAGGAAGAATTTGATCTTTGGTTTAAACAAATTCTTGATAGAGAATGGCCAAAATTAATAAAAGAAATTGAACAGAAACGAACAAAGGTGTCTGATGGTCTTGCACACAGATTTACTGGGATTGGAATTAACGAATCATACATTGATCAAGTTCTAAATAAAATGTCCTTAAAATCAAAAAATCTTAAAGAATGGTCAGAATTAGATATCATGAATTTTCTTAAATCACTTAGAAAAATTTCTAAACCAATGTTGGTTGCATCTAACAAAGCAGATCTTTGTGAAGATCTTGATATAATTAAAAAAATATCAGAAAACTTTACAACTATTGCTTGTAGTGCTGAAACCGAACTTTTATTGAAAAAAGCCACAAAAGCAGGATTAATTGATTATGTTTCGGGTAATACCAATTTTAATGGAAAAGAAGATACTAATCTATCAAATGAACAGAATAATGCATTACATCTTGCAAAAAATGTTTTAACTAAACTTGGAGTAACTGGAGTTCAAAAAATTCTAAATTCTATTGTATTTGATGTATTAAAGATGATTGTAGTATTTCCAGTAGAGGATGAAACAAAACTGTCAAATAAAGATGGTCAGGTTTTGCCAGATGCTAAATTACTGTCTTCTAATTCTACCGCAAAGGACTTGGCATTTATTGTTCATCAAGATATTGGTAAAGGATTTTTACATGCAATAGATGCAAAAACAAAACAGAGAATTAGTGCAGATCACAACCTAAAAAATGGGGATATAATAAAAATAGTCTCCACTTTAAGTAGAGGTTAGAATGCTCTGTTTAGGAATTGAAAGTACTGCACACACATTTTCTTGTGCAATAATTGAAAAAAAACAAAATAAAGGAAAAATTTTATCTGATGTAAGAAAAATCTATAGACCATCAGAAGGTCAGGGAATACATCCTAGAGAAGCATCACGTCATCATATTGAGAATAGTTCAAACACACTATCAGAATGTCTTAAAGAATCAAAAATAAAAATCAAAGATTTAGACATGATTGCATATGCTGGCGGTCCAGGTCTTGGTCCATGTCTTAGAGTAGGAGCAGTAGTTGCAAGATCACTTTCATCATATTATAAAATTCCAATTTATCCAGTAAATCATGCTATTGGACATATTGAGCTTGGAAAATTACTTACAGGTGCAAAAAATCCTTTAGTTCTTTTAGTTTCTGGTGGTCATACTATGCTTCTTGCATTTGTATCTGGTAGATGGAGAGTTTTTGGTGAGACATTAGATATTACACTTGGACAACTACTTGATCAGTTTGGAAGATCATTAGGTTTTGCTTCACCATGTGGTAAAAAAATCGAAGAACTTGCAAATAAATCTGAAGAATATATTTCATTACCATATACTGTAAAAGGAAATGATGTTTCGTTTTCTGGATTATTGTCTGCTACAAAAAATATTACTTCTAAAGGTGTTGAAAGTGCATGCTTTTCATTACAAGAAACTGCATTTGCAATGATTGCTGAAGCTACAGAACGTGCATTATCATTTACAAATAAAAAAGAACTTATGATAGTAGGTGGAGTAGCTGCAAACAAACGACTTTCATCAATGTTAAAAAATGTCTGTAGAAGACAAAATACTAAATTTTTTGTGGTTCCATTGCATTATGCAGGTGATTGTGGTTCACAAATTGCATGGACCGGACTTTTAGAATCTAAAGTAAAGAAAGGAGCTTCAATCAAAGATACATTTGTCAAGCAGTCATGGAGACTTGATACGGTAGATATTGCTTATTGATTTTTGGCATCTTCTATAGCGTCTTGAATATCTTCTAACCAACCACCAGTACCAAGAACACCAAATTTGTAGGTTTTTTCTCCATCACTTGTTTTGATTTTGAAACAAATTTTTTTGATAAATCTACCTTCTTTCCAAACTTCAAGAAATTCCTTTAATGGTGCATCAATGACAGTTTCCCCAAGTCTCATTGAAAAATCAGCTATTCTCCCACTTCTTTTATCAAAGGCTAATCTCATATTTGTCAGTGTTAATATTCCTGCTCCTAATTCATCCTCACTACAGTCTTCTTGTTTAATACGCTTTTCTCCTTCATTCATGATATCTTTTAATTTACAAATCAAGTTATAATTCTAATGAAATTACTGAAAAAAGGTGCTGAGGCAGATGTTTTTTTGTCCTCATGGAATGCCAAAAAAGCTATATTAAAAATTAGAAAAGAAAAAACTTACAGAAATCCAATACTTGATAAAAAAATTAGAAAACAGCGTACAATTAAAGAATCTGAAATAATCTCTCAAGTAAAATCATTTGGAATTACTACGCCATTGATTTATTTTGTTGATATTAACAAGTGTTCTATTTTAATGCAATACATAGATGGTAAGTTAGTACGAGATATGGATGAAAAAACCATAGAGAAAACTTGTTTTCAAATAGGAAAGATTGTGGGTATTTTACATAAAAATGGTATAATGCATGGTGATCTTACTACATCAAATTTTATTTTATTAAAAAATAAATTAGTTTTAATTGATTTCGGTCTTGCAAATAGAACTGAAAAACCTGATGATCACGCTATAGACCTTAGACTGTTCAAAGAAATACTAAACAGTGCTCATGCTAATATATTGAAAAAATCATGGAACAATTTCTTAAGGGGATATTCGAAATCAATCGGAGAAAAATATTCCAAAAAAATTATTAAATTGGTTGCAGTTATAGAGAGCCGTGGAAGGTATGCAACAGTTGTCTGAACTTTATTTTGCATCATCAAACATACATAAATTTGAAGAGTCCCAAAGAATTCTTTCAAATTTAGGACTAAACATCAGCCTATTCAAAACAACATTAGAAGAAATTCAATCAGATTCTCTTAGTAAGATTGCAGAACGAAAGGCAATTGATGCCTATACTAAAGTACAAAAACCAGTTATAATTGAGGATGATGGCCTTTTTATTAACTCTCTTAATGGATTTCCAGGTCCATATTCATCTTATGTATATGACACAATTGGAAATAAAGGAATTATACGTCTATTAGAGAATACTGAACTTCGAGATGCAAAGTTTGTAGCAATTATTGCATATTGTGATGGTATTGATAATGTTCAATTATTTGAGTCTAGCATACATGGAAAAATTTCATTGTTAATTGAAAAAGGTGGATGGGGATATGATCCAATTTTCATTCCTAATGGAGAATCAAAAACATATGCAAATATATCAAATAAAGATGAACTATCTCATAGATCAGCATCATTAAAAAAATTTTCAGATTGGTTTATGCATAAGCACTAAGATAACGTTCTGTGAATTGTTTCTTGTTTTGTAAAACTACTATTCTAGAAATTTCACTTTCATCCATTATTTCAAATCTATCAGATTTTTTTACTATTTGCTCTGAAAACTTTCTAACATCATCCATTTCTACCATATTTTCATATTCAAGGCGATTCGTTGAACGTCCAATATGCATATAGGATTTTATCTCAATAAAATTAACATTTGATTTTTCAAATATTGATCTGTAACCTGACATCATTTTTTCCGAATTATTCCAATTTTTAATCAACGTAACCCTAAGAACTGTTCTTGTATCTAGATCTGCAAGCATCTCTAGAGTTTTATTCCATCTCTCCCATGAATCATCATATTTTGGTCTATTAATTTTAAGAAATGAATCATAATCTGATGCATTTGTTGAAAGATATAGCTGAGTTGGTAATGCATCTTCATCTGCCAATCTTTGAATCATTTCTGGTTCTTGACCATTTGTTACAAGAAAAATTGATTTTGTGGCTTCTAATGATTTAAGATATTTTATCAAATCTGGTAGCTTTGGGTACATTGTTGGTTCACCAGAAAGTGATATAGCATAATGACTGGGAATGAGTGATTCTTCAATTTTTTGTTTATCTTGTCTTGGATCTCCAAAATGTCCTACAATTAATTTTCTTCTTTCTTCCATTAATTTTGACATAATGTCTTTTGGTTCTGCAACTTTTTGCTCATCCATTTTTAATGAATCATAGAATTCCATTGGTCTCCAACAGTAAACACATCTGTTTTCACAGTGCATGCCTGCAGGAGAAAATTCCATGCATTTGTGTGTGGAGATTCCATAGAATTTGTGTTTATAGCATGTACCTTCATTTTTGAATGATTTTTTTGTCCAATGACATAATTCAACAGTAGAATGGTCTGCAACACCATATTTTGCCTTTTTTAATTGCTGAGCAATATTTGGTTTAATTTGTATTAATTCTGGTTCTTTTTCTACAAACTCGCCAGAACAACTCATACAAGTTTTTTTATTTTGGTTTACTTAAATCTACACACTGAAATTGACAAATCTAAACATTCAATACTAATTTTAAAATTCAAGTAACGCCAATAACACTTATGAAAAGTTTTTCTATTTTTTTGGCATTAGCAGTTATAATTTTTACTAGTCCTACAGTTTATGCTGAAACATTTAATCAATCTATGGAAGGAGGTATGGATCTTGAGATTACTTATCCTGAGTCTGTAATGAAACAACGAACTTTTTCTATTTCAATTCTTTTACAAAATAATGGATGGGAAAATAAAGAGGATATTTCATTTGTACTAAATAATCCTGATGCAGCGTTTGTTACACAAGTAAATGAAACTATCTTGATTGATGAACTCACAACTACTAGTTCCTTTGGTACTACAATTGACTATGAAGTAGTTAATAATGCAAACGAAGGAACACATTTTCTCAACATTGATTATAGACAAGTACTTCTAAGCAACAACATTGAACCTATGCCATTCACACAAACTAATATTGCATTACCAATTCTTGTTTCTGGCGAACCAGCTATTTCTATAGAGACTGTAACACCAGAATCAATATTTTCGAACTCAGAGTTTACATTTGAAACTACAATCATCTCAGAAGACATAGACATCAAGGATGTTACAGTCAAGATTATCACTCCAGGTGATATAGAATTTCGTGGAGACACATCATACACAATATCTTTCCTAGAAAAGATGGAACCATATTCAGTTATTGCAGAGATGATTACTCCAATAAAGAATGTTACAATGGAGTATACAATACCAGTAAAGGTACTTGTATCATATACTGATGATCTTGATGAAGAAAAAACAGAAACACAATCTGTCCCATTACTTTTACGACCAAAAATGTTCATGGAAGTTACAAATGACTTTGGAATATGGATAGGTGACTTTTTCATTGCGCCATATGTCTCAATTGGAACAATAGTAGGCATACCCGCTGGAACAATTTTATCACTTATGATTCGCCGAGCACAAAACAAGAACAAGAAACAAAAAAAATCTTAGTATAACATTTGTGTAATTCTGCAAAAAAGTGTATATTGGTGAGATCAGTCCAATTGCCATGTTAAAGACAGTAAGTATTGCAGGTATTGAGGAACAAGGAGTTCCATTCAAGAAAGAGAGTGTCAATATAGAAGAAGCTGCAAAAATAGTTTCTTCGGGTAATCTCACATGGATAGAGATAGTTGTAGATGATATTGTGGCTGAGACTCCAGAAATTCTTGATAGATTAGGAATTACCATGAAAGCAAGTACACTACTTTCTGGATACATTACAGAGTATGAGGACGCGGGTGACACACTTGGAATAATGGTACCATTTATTTTTACAGGGGAGAGCAGAACTCAAACATCACCATGTTTAATATTTGTAAAAAAAGATCTGATACTTACAATTCATGACGATTATGGCGGTAAGATAACCAAACTTTATAATTATTCAACATCATTGATGCGAAAACTCCCTCAAGCACCTGAAAGTTGGGCAGAAAGACAGACAATGTTACTTTTTAGATTATTAGATGAAGTAAGCGAAACTAATTTTTCTGTTCTTCGTTCTATAGTAGAGCGAGCAGAGCAAGTTGAGATTGATCTTGCAGGCGCACGTCAGATAAGTCGTGATTTGTCACTTGAACTTTCAAATATGAAACGATCAGTGCTGTCTTTTCTTAACGCAGTATGGGCAACACATGATATAGTTAGAAATCTAAAGTATGGTGATCCTGATATGATATCAGACGATGATGACATACTAGAAAAATTCGAAGTCGTACTAGCAACTCTTGACAGACAGATTCAGATGGCAGAAAATGTTTTGGAAGTAATTTCAACTGGAATTACAGCAATAAACACAGAATCATCAAACCAATTAACTAAACTAATTGTTTGGTTAACGGTAGCAGCTACTGCAGTGCTTGTTCCAAACACACTTGCAACAGTTTTTGGTATACCGGATCTACAGATATCATACATATGGGTTATTCCGATACTCATTATTGCGACAGGCATTTCAGTTGTTGTAACATACAGATGGACAAAGCAGTATCGTGTATTGCCATTTGGGCGTCAAAAGCTAAAAAACATACGAAACAAATTCCGCAAGTAATAAAACATACACTAAGATTAATAGAGCAAAAAAAATTAGTTTATTCGTGGCCTTCGTCGTCCAATGGTTAGGATAGGGGATTGTGGATCCCCGGATGGGTGTTCGATTCTCCCCGGAGGCCTCTTACTAATTAAAATATTCCAAATTTGCTTGATTCCATTTCTTCTTTTATAGCAAATTTTACTTTAATTCCCTTTTGACTAAGTTGGTCTGTTAACCATGTTAGAAATTTTTTATCCAGACCTTTTCCTTTTAATTTTTCAAACTCAGAACCCATTTGGTCTGAAAGTTTGTAAACTAATTCTCTATTTACTGACAATACATAAAAATGCCAACCAAATGCAAATTCAGAATCTGTAATTACAAAATCATCCTGGCCATGAACCATTTCTTCAATTAGAGTTAATGTATTCTTAATAGCCTTACTAGTATTATCATATTCCGTTGATGATACGTTGATATTGATTCTTTCTTCCATGTTTTGATTCATATTTGGAAAATAAAAGGTTGACTAGATTATTTCAACAAATGTTCAATCTCTATATTAAAAAAATTCTTTAAAATTGAAATATAATTTTTTATTGGCTGTGGCATATCATCTCCACAAGCAACACCTAGATTTTTTGCATTAATCCAAATTATTAGTGATTGTATAATAGTTAGAAATCTATCATTTTCAGGATTTTCTCTTCCTATAGATTTTGTATATCTTTCAGCAAATTCCCATGCTGTAACAAAATCAATACATTCTACATCAAAAATTGCTAACAATTGTTCCTTTAGGTTTTTTGCTTTTTTAAATGGAATTTGATTCATAATGTAAGGAAATTTTGTCTTGTAAGGAAGACAATTTGGGAGAGGTCCCCAAATTGTAATTATTCTGGTTCCTTGTTTTAGTTTAGAAAACTTTGGCATAATTTTCTCTAAAACATTCTCATCAAAAAACCAAAAAAGAATTACATCAGCATCTTCAAAATTTGCATTACATACATCCTCACAAATTATTTCTATATTGGAATAATTATTTTTCTTAATTTTTTTTGTTGCAGTATCAATTTTCTCTTTTGAATCATCAATACCTATAATTTTTCTTGGACTGAATTCTTCTTTTGCAACTACAAGACCAGCTCCATCTCCACAACCCAGATGATAAAAAATATCATTTTTAGTTAAATTTGCAAAATTGAATATTTCTCTAAATGTTTCATTTGATAATTGGACATCCTGACCTGATAATATTGATTCTGGTAAACTAGCCAGATATTCCTCGATTTTCAATAATATTAAAACAACTAATGAGAATTTATTCTCTTATGCTCTCAAGCACTGATACTGCTTGCCATAATGATGTACGAACAAAGGATGGTACGTTTGGATCCTGTGTAATATCATCTAGTGAACTTATGGCATTTGCTGCTCTGACAGAAATAGAATATTCAGTTGAATTCAATCCGGTAATAAGATCTGATATTGTTTTTTTGAAATTTTTAGGTGTTGAATGGCTTGTAGCAAGTTGGTTTAATGTTTGTATTGCACTTTCCATTGATTGTTCATTATTATCACTCATTATTTTTTCTCCAATGTCTATATCTCAATAAAGACATCTTCTAATTCTATGCTTACATTGTATGATTTTAACCCATTGATTTTTGCTGGAAATTTTGCAAGATTTCCAGTTGTACAGTCAAATTGAGCACTATGCCAACCACATGTTATAGTCGAATTTTCAATTGTTCCCTCTGATAAGCTTGCACCAGCATGTGTACAAGTATCATCACAAGCAAAATATTTACCACCTACGTTTGTAACTACAATCTCTCTTCCGTCAATTACGACTTTTTTCATATTTCCATCTTGAAGCTCACTGATCTTACATGCAATGATTTTTCCCATATATTGATCTCCTTTAATTATTCTTAATAATTTTTCTTATTAGTTATGATACATATTCGTAAAGCAGTCACGTCTGACAAGCAACAGATATTGGCTTTTTGTCAGAATACATTCTCTTGGGGTGATTACATACATGAGGTATATGATTCATGGATTGATGAAGGTGATTTTGTTGTATTTGAAGAAGATGGAAATCCAATTGCAATATGTCATGGTGTAATATATTCAGAAGAAGAAATGCTTTGGATAGAAGGTATTAGAGTTAGATCAGATTACAGGAGAAGTGGACTAGCTGAAAAACTTGTATTATACATTGAGAATAATGCAAAGAATTCTGGCATTAAGCACTCATCTATGCTTATTGAATCACAGAATAAACCATCACTTAATCTTGCAAAAAAGATTGGCTACAATAAACAAGCAAAATGGAATTACATTCCAGTTGAATCAAAGAAAATTTCTCTTTTTACAAACTTTGATTCGATAAGTTTTGATGAATTAGCACAATTAGATATACGATATGTAGAATCGTGGAGATGGATTCCACTAATTCACTCTAATTTTAAAAAATTAAATTCTAATGGTAATATCTTATGTATCAAAAATACAAATAGTGTGCAAAGCTTAGGCATAATATCAGAATCTAATTCTTTTGAGAATACTATAATATTGACTATAATATTTGGAACAGTGACTGATATAGAAAAAATGATTTCATATACTCAAAATTTATCAGTAGAAAAAAAATACTCAAAAATTAGAGTTCTTACAAAATATAATGATATTTCATCAGTTGATAAACTTGAAAAAAAATTTCCATTTTATTTACTAGTAAAACAGCTTTAATCTACAAATCTTACAGTATTTTGTATTGCACCAAGTTTTTCTATTTCCATATCTATGGTGTCCCCATCTTTTAGATATGGTATGTGTGGATTATTCAATGCAACTCCTGCGGCAGTTCCTGTTGAGATTATATCACCAGGTTCTAGAGTCATTGATCTACTGAGTATAGAAATTATTGATGGAATTTTTATGAACATATTTGCTGTTGTAGAATCTTGTCTTGTAATTCCATTAACCTTTGTTAGAAGTTTTAGATTTTGTGGATCATTAATTTCATCTTTTGTTGTAATCCAAGGACCGCATGGAGCAAATGTGTCAAATGATTTAGCACGAGTAAATTGTTTATCCATTTCTTGAATATCTCTTGCAGATACATCATTTAGAATCATATATCCAAACACGTAATTCATTGCATCTTGTTCTGTAATGTTCTTACACTTTTTACCAATAATTAGAGCAAGTTCAATTTCATAATCTAATTCCTTGACAAAATTTGGACATATAATTTCAGAATTTGTTCCATTAAGTGCTGTTCTTGGTTTGTTGACTATAGCTGGTTCTTCTGGAGGTTCTAATTTTTGTTCTTTTGCATGATCTTTATAATTAAATGCCAAACAAATTATCTTATTCGGGTTTGGTATTGGTGTTAAGATCTCAAATTCTGATAAATCGTGCTTGAATTCTATATTTGAAATCTTTGATTTTAATTCATCATACCATCCATCAAACATAAAGTCCTTTACGTTGATTGGAATTGGTATTCCAGTAGAATATGTAATGTCATCTTTTGTAGATATTTTATTATCTTGAACAAGACCATACGTAGTTCGTTCTCCTTTTCGTATACTTACTATCTTCATAATTCATCACTTATGTGTAAATATTGCCTGATGTGAAGATTCTTTCCTGTAATATCCATGTCTAACAAATTGGATTTCTGAGTCGTCTTTTAAACCCAAGTATGCAGATTCTACTATTACCTCTTGTTTAATTAAACTCTCCTCATTGAATTGTTCTCCAATGAATAGTTGACTAGGTATTATGATTTTAATTTGTATTGCATCATTCTCACCTACCCATTGTATACTTTTTTCTGTTTTTGTAGAGTTATCTACTAGCTCTCCCTTAACGCCATTTGCCAAACTTGTAATCTTAACAACACCAAGTCCAAGTAATCGTATAAACTCACCATCTTTCATTTCTTCTGTATCAGATTCATTTACTAGTACATTTCCATCAACTTTAACAGTTCTTTTTCCCAAATCTTTGGATGGATGATTTTGAATATCTACTTTTTCTAGATTAAAATTCTCTATTGTGAATTTTCTTGGTTTCTTTATCATATGTAGTCTAACACTTTCTGCATCAATAATTTTTTTGTTAAATGCTTCAAGTGTAGCAAAAGGTGAGTTTGTATCATTTTTTGTCAAACCAAGTGACAGAATAAATTTTCTTACTGCTTCTGGTCTTATTCCTCTTCGTCTTAATCCCTCCAATGTTGGAAGTCTTGGATCATCATACCATGGAATCTTTCCAGTTTCTATAAGAGGTTTTAATGCACTTTTTGAAACAGGCATTCCCTCCAAATCCAATCGACCAAAAAATATGAATTCAGATTTTTCCAATCCAAGTTTATCTAGTATAGCATAATGCAGTTCTTTTCGTAGTTCAAACTCCTTTGATCTCATAGCGTGTGTTACACCACTAATACTGTCAAAAATTATACCTGCAAAATCATATGTTGGCCATACACGATATTTGACCTCCATTCGTGCGTGCCTTTTGGTGTTTATTCTAAACAAAGTAGGATCTCGCATTGTTGTATTTCCTGATTTCATATTACCACGAAATCGTAATAATGCATCACCCTCTTTGTATTTTTTCTCTCCAAACATTTCATGCCACATTTGTTCATTTTCTGCTATACTTCTAGATGTGCAGTTACATTTTTCCATCTCTCTACGATTTTTGCTAATGTCATTTTGCTTACAAGTACAAACATATGCATCGTTTGATTTTATTATTTTTTCAGCATTCTCATAAAGAATTTCTAAATTATCAGACACATATTCCACACTGTCAAATTTTATTCCAAGCCAATCCATTCCAACTTTAATTGAAGCATAATATTCTAATCTCTCGGTTCCAGGATTTGTATCCTCATATCTTAGAATCATCTTTCCTTTGTACATCTTTGCATATTCTTCGCTGATAATTGCAGCCTTTGCATGTCCAATATGTGGATAGCCATTTGGAGCAGGTGGAAATCGTGTAATAATATTTTTTCCTTCAATATTTTTTAGTGGTGGTAATATATTTTGTTGAGGTTTTTTTTCTTGCACTTGTAAGAGATCTGGATATTTTTCAGCAATATCTTTCTGTTGTTGCTCTAATGAAATTTGGTTTATCTCAGAAACTACTTCTGCTATAACTGGAGATATTTCTTTTACTTTCTGTCTCAATTCAGGAATTGTTCCCAAAATCTTTGCCAGAATTGTTTTATCTCTCGTCTGTCCGTCATGCTCTACGGCATTTTGCAGTGCAAACTTTCTAATTTGATTTTTTATCGCTTCGTCGTTCATTACAGCGTCACTAACTTTACAGTATCCATTCGTTTGTTAATTTGAAAATCCTTGGTGATGGAGCTTACAGAGTCTGCCTCTCCCTTTAGCATGAAAAGTTCCATACACTTGTCTCCTTCTATCTTACTATGAAGATGTGTTGTGATAAGATCCTCATACGAATGTTTGATCCCGTTAACCTGATTATCATATTCATCATTATGTACTACCAGTAAAATGGCATTTACATTTCCAGATAGATTCTCTTTTTGTTTTTCTTCTGAAACAAAACTTCGAATTCCTGCCCTTATGGCATCAGATCTTCCAGAGAAACCAAGATTCTTTTGTAGGGAGTCAATTTCGTTGAGAATTTCCTCAGTTAATGATATTGAAACTATTGGCATACGTCATATGTTATTAAGAAACATAAAAATTTTAACTAAATGTTATTAACTTTTTTTACATTTATTAATAATCAGGCACAGATTTTAGACATGATAGTAGATATTGAAAACCTGTCCGTTGATTATTCTGGCATTAATGCCTTGGAAGAAATAAGCTTTGGAATTGATGATGGTGATTTTCTAGGAATAATTGGTCCAAATGGTGCAGGAAAATCTACGCTGTTTAGATGCATGCTTGGACTGCATACACAGTATGATGGAACAATCAAGTTCTTTGATCAGAATATCAAAGACTCAAAAAAATATTTGTCACAGATAGGCTATGTACCACAAAAGCCAGTAGTTGATAAGAATTTTCCAGCAACAATTCGAGAGATTGTTTCCATGAGTCAGAAATCTAATGATTCAAAAAAGGTAGATGAGGCATTACAGAAAGTTTGGATGCATGAGCTTGCTGACAGAAGAGTTGGAGATTTATCAATTGGTCAACAGCAGCGTGTATTTATTGCAAAGGCTTTGGTTAACTCGCCAAAAATTTTAATTCTAGATGAACCGGTAATTGGACTTGACGTTTACAACCAGGATCTTTTCTTTCAAATTTTAAGTGAATTAAACTCCAAAGAAAAAATTTCAATCATATGGTCATCACATGACTTGGATGCAGTTGAACGACTTGCCAACAAGGTGGCATGTCTTAACAAGACACTTTTCTTTCATGGCATTTCACAAGAATTCTTCTCAGACGATGAAATGCTCAAGAAATATTCAGAGACTTCTATGCAGATGCACATGCATCATCATTGATGTCCAATGACTTTTGAATCTGTAGCATACGAGTCTATTCCACATGCATTGATATCAGGAATTGCCATCTCTTTACTTTGTAGTGCAATAGGTCTGTTTTTGGTTTTACGAAAACTTTCTCTGTTTGGAGATGCCTTAGCACATTCTGCATTTGGTGGAGTTGCATTTGGACTTTTCATTGGAGTGTATCCAATATGGATTGCATGTACAATTGCTATACTTAGCGCATTAGGTCTAACCAAAGTCCGTCAGAAATTTGATATCTCAGGTGATGCAATAGTTGCAATATTGTTGGCAACAGGTCTTGGTGCAGGTGTAATATTGGTCAGTTTAGCAGATGATTTGGACATGCATGACATTGAGGAATTTCTGTTTGGCGCAGTCGTAGTTGACACTACAAACGTTCTTCAAATAGTTGTAATGTCAGGCATAATTCTGGGTATTATTTTCCTTACATACAAGAAATTTCTATACTCCACATTTTCTGAAGAGCAGGCCAAAGTGTCTGGAATTCCTGTGGAAAAGTTGAATTATCTTCTAATTGCCATGTCTGGTGTTACAGTTGTAATATCGATGCAGTTAGTTGGAGTACTATTGGTTTCTGCCCTTTTTGTGATTCCTAACGTTTCAGCCATGCTTTACACACGTTCCTTCAAGCAGACAATGATGCTCTCAATGTGTTTTGCTGTATCTGCTACGGTTCTAGGTATATTGTTGTCATACCAGTTTGATATTGCACAATCTGGATGCATCGTAGTTGTTGCCGCCGCAATTTTTATTGCTTCTCTAATAATCAAGTCCGCTGGAATGATTAAAACATCTGGAATAGAGCAAAGATCTATTCATTAAACACTTCGTTTTACAACAAAATCTAAGAGACTTATAAGATCGGATTTGTGGATACCAGAATATTTGTTGAGTGCATTTGTTGCACAGTTAGCATAACGAAGTGCTTGTTTTCGCACAGTATCTTCAATTCCCAAAGAGCGAATTATATCAACTACTTCATTAATCTGAGTTCTAGTTGCATTTGACTTGCCAAAAACACGTAAAATCTTTTTCTTGTCAGAACCTCGAGCCTTTCTTATTGCCAATAAAATTGGAAGTGATTTTTTGCCCTCGCGAATGTCATTGCCTACCGCTTTTCCTGTCACTTTAGTATCACCCATAATTCCAATCAAATCGTCTGTAATCTGAAATGCAATTCCCAGATTACGACCAAACACTGACAAGTTTTTTATATCTTTTGTAGATTTTTTAGCTGATATCGCACCCATTGCACAAGATACTTCAAATAGAACTGCAGTTTTCTTTTCAATCATTTTGATATATTCTGATTCTGTTGGAATTCGTTTATTTTCGGCTAGTTTGATGTCATCAACTTGACCTTCACAAATCGCAACACATGCTTTTGATAATTTGGTTATTAATTGAGTTGTATAATTTGAGGAGAGTTTTGATTTTGATGATATTGTATGATATGCCTTGGAATACAAAACATCTCCTGCCAGAATTGCTAAAGGCACGTCAAATTTTTTATGAGTAGTTGGAACACCATGTCGCATTTCATCATTATCCATAATATCATCATGTACTAGAGTGAAATTATGAATCATTTCAACTGCACCGGCTGCTATAATTGCATCTGATTGTTTTCCACCAAGCATCATGCAACTTTTTACAACCATAAATGGACGTAGTCGTTTTCCACCGTGTATGATTAAATGAGCAGATGCATCATATAGCTGTTTTGGATTTCCTGATATCTCTTTTTTCAA